>Ga0307378_10003195_pt1 | contig 24181 bp, 31 predicted proteins | sample UN1MG_FD_202238 | JGI IMG/M metagenome (GOLD analysis project Ga0307378, IMG submission 202238) | Soil microbial communities from Risofladan, Vaasa, Finland - UN-1 | ecosystem: Environmental > Terrestrial > Soil > Coastal area > Acid sulfate soil | place: Finland: Risofladan, Vaasa | collected...
ATATTCAATAGAGTGAGAAGCATCACGGACACTGACATGTCCGAGTATACCACAGAGCAGAAGAAAGAGATTGTTGGGCTGCTGTATCAAAAGCAATTGGTAGAGGAGAGGAAGTCAAGGAAGGCGAAAGAGTTGAGGAAGAGTGATCAGAAGATCATAGACGAGATAGACGAAAGGATCGCGGAGATAGGTGAGAACAGGGACTCTGCTACTGATATAGAGTCTCTGTATGATGAGACCATGTTGGATGAGGAGGCCGTGACAGATGAGGAGGCCGTGACAGATGAGGAGGCCGTGACAGATGAGGAGCCAATGACTCCATCTGATCCGTTCGGTGTAAGAATCTTCGGAGAGTCTGTATCCAATACAGACATGACGATTCCAAGCATAGAACAGAGAATGCTTGAGGAAGGAGAGCCTGAGAATGAAGAGGAGAGGAAAGCATGGCGTAATAAATTAAGGGTGATAGACAGGGCATACAGTGCGATACACGCCCTTAAATCCTTTATGCCCAATGTGGACATCGTCCTCCATGAGAACACTGATTCACACAGGCAAGCTCTGGACTGGATGGGAAAGAGAAGTGCTAAGGCTGGAGGAGGCACGTTCATATTCAAGAAGGGGGATGATGGCAAGTACTCTGGAAGGATAGATATAGACTTGAGTACAGCCAATAGGAGAACGGTGACGCACGAGGTGGCGCATGCAGTTCTATTACACGCCTTTGCCAACAATCAAAAGACCCTTGCTGATTTCCAGAACAAACTATCTAGGATTGTCGATCGATCGACCAGCAAGAAGCTCAAGCAGTTCGTAGCAAATTACGACCAGAGCTTGACAGCGGAAGAGTATCTGGCAGAGTTGACTGGATACCTAGCTGATGCTGACGCCAGCCTTGATACCAACCTTCTTCAGGACATCGCACTGATGATAAACGAACTGGTCAGCAAGTTGACTGGCGGAAAGATCACACTGTTCGATGACCTTGCTGATGCAGTGGAGATCGGGAAATTCTTCGAGCAAGTATCTTATGGTATACGTTTTGGTGAAGACCTCTCTGACGTAAAGAGCTTCAGAGACCTAGAGTCTACAGACAATGAGCAAGGTGCGAGTGGTGAAGTCGGGCAGGTAGATGTAAGGAATTCCATATCATATAGAGAGGCGCCATTAGTCGAGAATGACCCAAGAAGTTGGTACAGAGATCTGGTTAAGAACATAGACCTTCGAGAATTACAAGGAAGAAAGTTCATTACAAATATGTATGACTTCACTGCGGCTGGAATGATCAGTCTATCTAATGGTATTCAGGTAGAGCTGATGGGTGGAAGTGCGTATACCGCATACATGATGCACTTGAACAACAAGGGCATACGTGACGTTTCAAATCTAGCGGCATTCAACTCTAAGGCGAACGCAGAGGGCTTCATAAGAAATGTATTGATGGGAGAGGCGTCTTTATTTGCGCCTCACTCTGGAACGAAAGAGGAGTCTTGGCAGTTCCAACATCACATATTCAGCACTCTCGTAGATGTGGTGACACAAGAGGGTTTGTTGAGTAATTCTGAATTGATAAAGGTATTCAACTCGGCCTTATCATCGCAAGATATGAAGGCCCAGTTTGATAAATTCAGGAATAAGTTAGGGTCGAAGATAAGAGGGTTCAATGAATTCAAATCCGACCCAATGGAGTTAGTGGACTTATTGGGGATAGAGAAGAATATGGCTCCAAACATAAGAAAGGCATTGAATGCAAAGTTGGCGTCCAATAAGAAGATACAGTCCGCTCTAGGCGTAAAGAATGCACTTGATTTTGCGACTCTTCTTGAGGATCCTTCTAACAAGGGAATACAGAGCGGAGATATCATGTCTGTGATAGAGTTCGATCCATCAACAATGACGGTTGAGAAAACAAGCAAGTCATCCAAGGATCATCATCCTTCTTTCGGATGGACTATAAAGGCAAAGATAAATGGTATATATCAGCCAACGAAATTCATTCAATCAACCGATATAACAGATAGCTACACCAAATACAACTTAAATGGTACATCGACAGTCTATAAAAAAGACACCACTCCTAAAGAGTATGACTCAAGCAATGTGTCAAGTAGTGCTGGGTCTATACCTAAAGTTGCTGTATTCGACAACACGGAGATAAGGAATCAGCTCGTAGCCCCTAACGGCAAGCCCTCTAATCTCAATGAGACACAGTACAACCAAGTAAGGACTCCTGAGTTCAAGAGGTGGTTCGGTGACTGGGAGAACGACCCTACTAACGCTTCAAAGGTCGTTGATGAGAATGGTGAGCCGTTGGTTGTATATCACGGAAGCAGGGGTTTTTACGATGGTAAAAATAAACAACTTGAAGATAAAGATATAACTCAATTCAGTTCAGAAAGATTGATTTTTACAACTGATAATATTGATGTTGCTAAATATTTTGGAGATTTTAAACAATATTTTGTTAATATAAAAAAACCATTTATTATTGATGATGGTTATAATGTTTGGGAAAGACTGGATGAGGATTATTTGATAAAAAAAATAGGAAAGCAAAAATTCATTGAAATAATTAACCAAGAATATGGGGAAAGTTTTACTTATGATGAATGGTTAAAATATGTAAATGAAGTAGAAGCATTACCTATTTCTATTGATGTAGTTTCAGTTTATATTAAAGAAAACAAATATTATGATGGGGTAATTGCTTTTGATATTCAAGAAACAACAAATCATATTGAATCAAATGATTTTATTTGTTTTAACCCTAATGAAATAAAACTAGCAGACGGAACCAACACTACGTTCGACCCATCTACCGCTGACATCAGGTATCAGCTCCCATCCAAGTCTGACATCTTTGTGAAGAAGGCTAGGGCGCAAGGCTATTCTAATAAGCAGATAGCGGACATCATGATCAAGAGGGGTCTCGATCCAGAAGAGGTCAAGGAGCTTGTGGAGAAGATGACGGATGCATCCAAGGTGAACATACCTCTTACTGAGGACTGGCTCACTGGATACGACAGGGTCATGAGTATCGTCCCGAACATCATAGCGAAAGTCAAAGAGAAGACTCAAAACCTACCTGATGGCGTGGACATGGAAAGGATGGAGAGGGACGTTGAGGGGTACGTTAGACAAGCCTATTTAAATATAGACGCCACAGACCAGCAGAGAGAGCAGCTTGTAAGGGATGCTCTGAAATTAGCTGGAGTCAAGACCAAGTCTTCTCCGTCAACAGCTAGGATCCTCGGCAAGCCGAAGCCGAAGAAAGCTGTTACCAATGAGATGACTGCGCTCAAAGACCAGATCAGGCTGGAAGCTAGGGCAGCAATGCAAGCCAAGGTCGATCAAGACAACAAGCGGAAGACCATAGCTGAAGCTATAAGCGTGATGCTAAGTGGTCTAAGGGACGACCTCGCTATAACCAAGAAGAAGTTCGATGCCATACAGAATAAGCTTGCGAGAACCAATCTGAACAATCCGATTGCTGTAGAGAGACTCATAAGCTACGTGGAATCTGTGGCGAACAACGCAGATCACGTAGCAAGGATGGCCGAGGCCACAAAGCTCAGGACGAAAGTCAAGAAGCTTTCCAAGAGGAACAAGTACAAGGATGCGTTCATGCTGGATATAGCAAAGGTATTCGCCAAGATAGACCCAAGCTTGATAGAGGATGTTGACGCTTACATAGCCGAGGCTAAGAAGATAGTCGATGGTCTAAGCTCTACCGTGAGTAGTGACAAGGGACTAAAGATGGCATCTCCATTCGATGTCTACGCTATGGAGGAGTACGTTGACCAAACTATACTGGAGCAGAATGAGAACGTCTCAGAGGCTATGGCAGAGAGCCTCATGAACGCAATGGGAATAGACGGCACTGGCATGTCTATAGAAGAGATGATGTCTCTACTGGCTTCTGATGGCCTCACGAAAGAAGAGAAGACCAAGCTTGAACAAGAGGTATCTCAGATAAAGAGTACGAATATCAAAGAGGCTTTCGATGTTCTGTCAGCAATGGTCAGTAGCATCATAAGCTCTGGCACGGATCCATTCACAGGAGAAGAAGTGGAGATGACAGCCGATGAGGTCAAGCTTATGAAATGGCTGACGGAGGCCGACATCCTTGTCTTCAACAATGTGGATCAAGTGAGGGTCATAGATGCTCTTAATAACTTCTTGGTCAACCAGTCTGTGTCTGGAGTAGGAGCTTTGGTTCAAAAGGAGATAGGGATACAGAACGCAAAGAAGCTTGCAGACTCTGGAAAAGTAGCCAGACTATTGAAGTTCGCATGGTCTCCACTTCTCGGAAGGATACAGCACGAACAGCTTGTTCAACTACCCTTGATGTTGGAGAGGTACTTCGGAGCGACTGGAGCAAGGCGTGTGATGAATCTATCTGGCCTCAGCGAAGTGATAAAGGGGAAGGCGACAGCTACGAAGATGGTCAACGTGATGCTCATACAGTACGTGGATCAATTCGGAAAGAGGAAACCAAATCAAGAGTCCTTCAACTCAGAAGTGAATGTCCATGAAAGGGGAGCCATAGCTTTCATGGGACGAGCCTTGATGGAGAATGATACAGCAGAGTTCGAAAGAAGGAAGAAGCTCATGGAGCAATCTATCGAAGCCCTGATGGGCGGAAGCGTGAGCCAGATAGACCTTGCGGTAAAGTATCAAGAAACATATGACGCTCTGATCAGGGACGCGAACTCGATAGAAGATGTGTATGCGGCAGCAGACCCCATCAACATAGAAGCTGTTCAGTTCTGGAGGGATGCATGGGCCGAGCAGTACCCAGCGTTGGCTGCGATAAACCTTCAGGTCTACAATGAGACCTTGAACAAGGATATAAACTACATACCCGACACCCACAAGAGAGTGCAGATCAGCGATGATGTGGATTTTGATGAAGGCTCTTCATTCAGGAGATCGTCCGATAATGTGGACAAGTCAAAATCAGGGACACTCACCAAGGCCACTCGCCCCAAGAACCTTACCGTGGATAGCAGAGGAGATTTCTCTATGTACATAAGTCTTGACTTTGATTTCAACAACGCCAATGCCATGCAGTCTGCGCTCGTGGACATACATACCGCCAATGCGGTGATGAAGCTGGATGGGTTCTTGAATTCAAAATCTTTCAAGAAGGTCATGCCAGTTGCAGAGGACAGAGAGCTTGTGTCAAGAAGGATCAAGAGCTACGTAAGGAAGATGAAAGGCAATAGCGTTGACGCATACGCAGAGGATAAGGCTGCGTTCAAAAAGTTCATCGACTACATCGGAACGATGGGAGTGGCTAGAGCTTTGGGAGCCATAAACCAAGGCGCAAAGCAGACCATACCCGTAGCTTTCAATACCATGGTCAATGCTGACGGTAGGCTGGACTTGTCGATCATAACAAGCAAGGAGATCAGAGACTTCATTGCGAATTGTGGAATGCCTATATCGAACAGGAGTGCTGCCTCTCAGGCATCATTGGACTTCTTGGACGAGCTTATCGAAAGAGCAGCGGACTCCAACACCGAGAAGGTGTTAGCTAAAGTCAAGAGCATAAACAGATTCTGGCTGAAGAACTTCCTTCAGACGCCTGACGTATTCATCGCTCAAGCTTCCTTCGTCACCTACTACAATCAGAACCTCAGGAAGAGAGGCATCGAGGTGGACTACTCCAACCCAGATCAGGAAGCTCTCGACTATGCACAGTACCAAGTGGATAGGCAGCAGAACACCTCCGACCACGATCTACAAGGGGAGTTCTTTACCAGTAATACCACCACGAATAGCCTGATAAGGAAGGTGGTCTTCCCCTTTGCAAACTTTGCTCTCAACCAAAAGGCTAGGATGTACGCTGACCTGACAGAGCTTACTTCGAAGACTGGGACTAGAGAGGACAAGGTGGCTGCTATCAAGTCACTAGCTGGCCTCTCTGTAGAGATGGCTATGTTCTATGCGATGGGAGCAATGATAAGATACGGCATCATGTATGCTGCCTATAGTGGTCTTGGCTTCGAAGAGGACGATGAGGACAGACTCAAGAGGCTTGAGAAGGAGAAGCGAATGGCTATGACGAATATCGTGAGGGACGTATTCTCTCCCGTTCCAGTCACGGATGATGCGATATCTATCATAGGCAACGCGGTGATCGGCCTCCTTGAAGAGGAAGGGGAAGAGGAATGGCTTAGAATGTATGAGCCTTTCTATAGGGGTGAACTCGCAGAGATAGGGATATTCGGTATACAATTCCAGAGGTTCTTAGAAACTGGAGAGCAAGCTTTGATGGCTAAGAATGGCACATTCTCAGAGACAAGTCCTTATGGGAAGAAGACCACCTATGAGGTTCCTGAGCATTTGAGGGCAATGATGGGCGGCATGGCTGCGATATCCCTTCTATCTAATACTGGCATACTACCTCAGGACTTCGACATGGCAGCCAGATATATAACAAAGAAGGTGAAGAAGGAGTCAAAGTAAAACGCCTATACTCCGTTGTATATGGATTGTATCTTCTTGAATACGAAAGACTCCTGTCCTTTTCTAGTCCTCTCTCTGACCAGCTTCATGATAGGAACAAGCTCACGCTTCTCTCCCCTCAGTTCTGCCAGCTCCTGCTTGAGTAGGTTGATCTCATCGATGAGACTGTCGACCTTACCCTTCAGTATCTTTTCCGATGCGGTAGAGACTTCTAATCTTTGGTCGTAGTCCACGACCTTGTGTAGCATCTGCTCAAGGGCTTTTTTATCATCAATCGATTTGATATCACTCTTTATAAAGTCAGGCTTGAAGCTTTTGAATACATCGTATACAGCCCTGTATTGACTCATGAATATAGGATCTGTCTCCATCAGGTCTTTGATTTTTTTATTGTGATGGATAACTGTCGCGTGGTCGAAGCCTAGTGTTCTGGCGATGTGACTTATAGTCAAGCCTGTATCATATAGTATCTTACAGTAGATCTTCCTCATATCGACCACATTTCTTGGCCTTATTTTAGTTGTCACATCTATATCATACAAGGAGTAGATGATTCCCTTGAGTCTCTCTGACCTCCCGTTGTCTTCAATGATTCTTTTTCTCATTTTGATTCTGATTTATAGACCTCCACGTTGAGGCCATGTGATTTTAATTCTTCTATCCTGTACTCTTGAAGCTTGCTGAGTCTACCCTTGTTGGCCTTCACCTCCACGAATAGCACATCACTATCCCTTGGTATCGCAATAAGATCTGGTATACCATTCTTATTGGTCATGATGAGCTTGATAACGTAGTACCCTTCAGCTTCTAGTTGCTTTATCCTTTTGGCCTGAGCCTTACCTTCTGGTGTCATATCAATTGAGGAATGAACATATCCTTCCAAGGATAACTATCGACACGCATTCCATCTCTCCATAGGTAAGTACCTCACCGAACCATACCACCTCACCGAACATCACCTCCATCAGCACATCCTCCTCTATCTCTCCATACGCACCATACTCCCAGTCATGTCCAGTGAATCCATTAACGAACAACCAGTACTCATCATCCTCCGCCATTCCTTTTGAAGTGTTTCAATGTGTAGTCCTTCTTGGCCGAGACCGCCTTGTATATGTCTCGCTCTATGCCCTTGTCAGAGAACACCCAGTAGATGTCACTCTTAAGCCTATCCTTTGTCGTCATCCTATCCCTGCTCTGCCAGTACGAGGTGGCGCTGAAGTCTATGTTGTAGTAGACCAATGCCTCTGCCAACTTGAGACTTATACCTTCCCTTCCGCTGAGTATCTGCAAGGCGATGTTCTTATCTGTAGAGTTGAACGTCTCAAGATCGGTGCATAAGGAGTCTCCGAATATCTGCTTGAGTGCGTTAAGCTCTTCTACGAATTTATAAAAGATACCGATCTTCTTGCTATTGAATCTACTCTTTATGTACTCGGCCTTCGTTGTGTCCAGTATAATGGAGTTACCTGATTCGAACTTCACTGTGCCTGAGTAGATCTGATGCAGCTTCTGCATGAGTTTGACTGGAGTGTCGGCCAGTATCACCTCCTCTTTACCTTGAACAACAAGATCCTTCTTCAGCCTTGAAGCTATGGCATAGGTGGTGTCATTCATCTCTACTGAAAGGAAGTGTTCCTTCGTGTCGACCACGAACCCAGCCTCGGCCTGAGAGTAGGAGATGGTATAGGGAGCCATCGCCTCTATGATCCTCTCGCTCCCATCAGTGTAGTCGTTCACCCTTCTTCCGCCTATCTTCTTCTGCGTCACCTTGACGTAGTCGTCAGCGAATCTATAGAAGTTCTTGTACTGTCTGAACGGGTTCATAGGTATGCCATACACCTGATGGTACATCTGACTGTACGACTCAGGAGTAGGGGTTCCAGATAAGAGGATCACGTATGGATGAGGTGAGCCGTATCTGTTTATCATCTCCCTTACAGACTTGGCTCTTCCAGTGGCACGGGGGAATGCCCCCATGTTATGGGCCTCATCACATATGATCAGGTCGAACCTACCCTCGATCTTATGGAGGCTCTCATAGTTGATGATGTCCAAGTGGAAGTCGGGAGATAGAGCAGCGTAGTCATCCTCTATGCTTGATATGGCCTTCTTCCTTGTGATGAACAGAACCTTCTTCACAGACATGAGATCCGCCATACTCAGAGAGGTCAGTGTCTTACCAGTCCTCACCTCCATGGTCAGGTATACAAAGCCGTACTCGCCTAAGATGTCAGCGCCCCTGTTGGCTATGTCCTCTTGGTAGTCACGCAATGTTATCTTCTTGTTCTCCATAAGCCCCTTGTAGTACTCTATACTCTTCTTTATCCTATCCCGATGGAATTGCTTGACGTCATGAGCGTATACCTCTCGCCCACGCCTGTTCTTACCCCTCCCTTCCATGACGATATCCTTCCTGTTGACCACCGCATCAAGAGCCATGCACTCGTGGTACATCTCCTCATCGGTACGGCCGAGAGTTCTTTCTATCAAGTCAGGTTCTTTCATTTGATCAAGTTGACAACACTTTCTTAGTTAAAAATCTATCTTGGTCTGAGGCTCCACTGTCTCCACCTCCCTTATTATCATCCACTTACCTATTGAATCCCTACCCTCATCAGGGTTCATGCCCGACACGAACTTAGCGTAAGCTGCAAGCCATCTGTAGAAGACCTGTCTGCTGATGGTCATCTTGGACTTAGGCCCATAGTCAGGGTACTCATTCGTGAAGTCGTAGTACAGGTCTTGCTGCCTTAGCTTGGCTCCAGCTCTGAGCATATGGTTCTCCTTCGATCTCTCAAGCATACCACACCACTCGATGAACTCGTGGGATGTCTCTGCTGATAGTTGTCTGATCTTCAGGTTGACGAACTTGCTCTTGACCAATCCAGTCTTGAGGTAGGATTGAAGACACGAGACCATGTAGTTATCGAACTGACACCACTCATCCTCCGACCACTCAGCAAAGAAGTGCTTGCCGAACTCATCCAATGGGGTGTTCGCCATGTTGTAATGCTGATGCAGCTCCACCTCCCACTTCCTACGAGCGAACGAATTACCGCTACCCTTGATGGCATAGTTGGTGGTGATGGCGATCTTCGGGGACTTGTAGAACGGGATCTTGATAGCATCCTTGTTCTTCTTCTCCAAGGTCAACCCTTCTGTGACAACAGAGAACAGTCTCTCGAAATCGAAATGCTTCTTCACGTCATCGAAGCATAGTAGTTGCGTGTCCGCTGACACCAACTGGTAAGGGAAGGACTTCTCGAAAGCGAACTGCTTACCGTCTATCACCACGAGCTTCTTCATCTGACTGAGGGCGTTCATGAACAAGCCTTTACCTGTCCCTCCCTCAGGGTTGTCGCTGATCACCTCATCATTGAGTATCACCGCAGGGCAATACGATAGGTTCTTGTGTCCGTGCAGCATGAAGCCTATAGTGGACTCCATTGTATTGATCCTACTCTTGTCGCTGTTGCATATCCTAGCGATGAATGTCTTGTAGTCACACGATACATCCTCGCAAATCCTGAACTTCCTATCGATGATATGTTCCTTCCACACGTAACCGCCAAGCTCCAAGTAATCTATCGGAGTGACCCTGCTCCTTGTCACCTTGACAGCGCAGTTGCGGTAGTAGAGGTAGGCGGTCTCTGTTGTGTCCGCTATGAAGAAGATCTCTATCGTCTTGAGCAACGTCAGGAACTCCTCCCTGAAGAACCTCACCGATGTAGCGAAGTAGTTGTAGATGCTGATGTCATCCAGTTCAAGTAGGTAGTTCAGCACGAAGTCCTTGATCTCTTGCTCGCTCGTGTGGTCGATGAGGTTGTTGGTGACCTTGACGAAGATGTGATTCTTCCCTCCCTCAGGGCAGTACTTGTGATACCCTTGGTGTTCCAAGAACTGTTTGAAGCTCACTGGAACTATGGTCACCTTCCCTTTATCATCCTTGTGCCAGAAGATATGCTCCGACTCCTCGCTCTCGATACGGGTTATCACTGAGTCGATCGCATCATTCTCTATCCCCATCTCCTCAAGCTGACACTTGATCTCCTTCTTGGACAACCCTCTCTTGAGTTTAGTCCTGACCAGATCCACCTTGTCGTGATCCTCGTAGTACTTGGTCATCCATAGATCGGTCTTGCTATAGGCGGAGTCGAGCGTGGTCTTCACCTCTGCTGCACCGAAGTCCTTCGATATGTACTGGATAGCTATCTGCTCTGCTGTCTGTCGTGATATGCCGTACTCATTGAAGGCCATTGCCAATACGTAGAGGTGCTTGTTCCTATGCCCCTCGGTCATCGGGTACTTCTTGAACCACCACTTGGTGAGTATCTCTACGATCTTCCCCTCATCAGAGATGGGTATCGTTGGTGTACCTGTGAGCTTGGACACCTCCAAGTACTCGGCCTCCTCTGTCACATCCCATACCTCTGAGTTCTCATTGATGTATATCTGAGGGTCATACGATTCATAGCAGACCCTGCTTATGTTACGTGATACCCTGTCGAAATTAGGAGACGCATGGTGTGTGTCCAATGCCCTGAAGTATCCGAGATGGTTCTCAGGATCCTCAGGTATCTTGACGATGACCTTCAGGCCGTTGCCTGATGGAGAGATGAACACAGCGTAGGTGTACTTGTCATTACTGAGCATCTCCTTCGCATGAAGAACCTCCTTGGTGGTGGTGTACCCATCGAAGTCCAAGCAGATAAGTCCGCTATGTTCTATGAGCGCAGAGTCCAGTCGCTTGGAGAACTGTCCGCTGAAGCAGACCGCAGGAAGCCCCTTCTTCAATTCCTGCCTCTCACTCTTGACCTTCTCCTTCCTTATCCGAGTGACGAGATCCTTGTTGGCCCCGTCCTTTATCCTAGCGAACATGACCTCCACTGGTCTGAAGAATGGAGCCTCTGTATCCTTGATATTCTTGAAGATTGTGACGAGCCGTGTTGACATCATGTTGAATTTGTGTTGAATTTGAATAGCTAACTATCTGATTATCAGAGATAGTGTTGAATATGTTAAACTTTAACCTCTCGCATAGGGAAAGGAAATAAAGAAAAGAAAAGGGAGACGAATATATATAAAGGGTATAGGGAAAAACTCCGCATTTTCAACATTCGTTCTGTACCCCTTGGTATCACTAGGAAAAATCAACACTCAAGTCGACACCGATATGTTGAACTTCAACACAATCCAGTATCTCCCTGATCAGGTCGATGGGTTAGTTATCTTCTTACCGCATTGAGGGCAATACTTCTCTGTAGTTATAGGCCCAATGCCACAACAATCTGTTACGTCATAAGTCATCCAATCATCTACATTCTCAATCCTCTTGCATTGTCCTTGGAAGTGCTTGGCGTAGGCATCTAGTATCCTATTGAACTCCTCCTCTGTCAAGTGATAGTACGGATCGAATTGAGTCAAGCTGTCCTTGTCGGGCCTTATTAGTGTCGGTGTCTTGCTCATAGCCTTTGTGTTTCAGTTCTGTCATTGTTCAATTCTTGATTCGCGAACTGCGAACTTCATTTATCCATTGTGCAGATAATGCACATACCATGCCTTTTGGATTATTCAAGCTGAACCATATCAGTCCGTTAAGATTCAATCTCCATCTCTAAATACTTGATAGCCTTCCTCAAGTCCTCCACTCTATCCCCTTTCTTCCCAGCCCTCAACACGTACTTGATGACATTACCCAAGCAGAAGTTGAGATCATGCGCCTTGATGACCTTGATGGCCTCGTATGGGTTGTCCTTGCCTCCGTAGTGGTCTGGCTGTATTGCTTGTTCTTTTGCTGTCATTGTATGTAAATCTAGATCCCCAGATCGGAGTCGAACCGATCACGTGCAACCTTCTAGAATCTGATCGTAGAAAATACGCCTCTTCCTTGGTGGGGATTGCCATTGGTTTAGAACGGTAGGTCGTCCTCCTCTTGGTTAGGCAGAGGCTTCTGCGCCTTGGCCTTCGGTGCTGCCGCCTTGTCTTCACCTGACGGGTTGCCTCCTAACATCTCCATGTTCTGCCCGACTATCTCGGTGACATACTTGGTCTCACCGTCCTTGTTCTCGTAGGATCTGGTCGTGATCTTACCCTCGACCATGACCTTCGATCCCTTCTTCAGCCACTTCTCGCATACCTCTGCAAGCTTCCCGAAGAACTTGACGTTGTGCCACTCGGTCTGCTCTTGCTTCTGTCCGCTCTTGTCGGTATACTTCTCGCTCGTTGCAACAGCAAAGCTTGCGAGCTTGTTGCCGTTGTCGAACTCCTTGATCTCAGGGTCTCTACCTATGTTCCCTATGATTATCGCTCTGTTCATGTACTCTGTATTTGATAAACCCACTGGATGTTGAGAGGACACGGGCGGTGGGGTATCACCCATGTCATCTGATAAAAAGGTACAGTCGACTGTACTTTTCAGTATAGATCCTGCTCTATGAAGTAGTTGTTGGCGTCCGCCCACTTGAACTCCCCGTAGTATTTGTCGTATAACTCCAACGCCCTGATGGCCTTCTCCTCACCACGCTTGATGAACTCCTCTGTCGGCTTGAAGATACCAAGTACCTTGGTCACTTTGTCAACTACGTAGAACACAAGGGGCTTGCCGAACAGTTGCTCGTAGATATAGCATTGACTGTCATAGTTGTACGTCTTGGCGGAGTAGTGGAACTTGGTGATGTCAGAGGTGGTCTTCAGGTCGATGACCTTGTCGGTGCATACGATGTCGGCCTTGCCTTTCCATATCCTACCCTTGATCTCCTTGATCATCGGGACTTCGTACTGGTTCCCCTCTTGCCTGATGCCATCATAGAAGTCCAAGTTACTCGTCATCGCAAGGACACAGGCATCCAGTTCATCGGCCTCGGCCCTGAGCATAGCCACCTCCATACCATTGGCCTCGATGTACTCCTTGTAGATCTTGGTGTTCCTGTTGGACGCCTCCACTATCGGGAAGTCCTTTACTTTATCAGGTTCAAGTATCGACTGATGGAAGTACCTTCCCTTCACCAAGTTAGGGTGGTCGGGTGTCGGAATACCGTATGACTTGGGGTCACTCAGCAACACACCTATGTCGCTGTTCGAAAGGAACTGACTGCCATACTCACCGTAGTAGTCGGCATCATTCCTGAGTCTTTCTATGTCGTATTTCATGACTCCACGATTTTAGTGATGCTCTTCTTGATGGAAGGACTCAAGAGATACTTGCTTTCGATGTTCTTGATGATCACCTCGGAGCCAAGAGCTTTGTTCTCCTCTACATACTTCATCATCTTATCCCAAGACTCGTGTGTCTTGGTCAGGTTCTCCCTACCTTTCTTAGGCTGAGGCTTCACCTCCTCTACCTCTTCCTCACCAGTCCATAGGTTGAGTCCAAGTCCATGCATGGCAATCGCCTTGGTGGTGGATCTCTGTATGGTCTTGTTCACGTCCATCGAGGTAAGCTTGTCGATAGGAATGGAAGTGTTCCTGAAGTCCATCACTGGAAGGTAGTCGACGTGTTCGATGCCCTCGATGGTGACTCCGACCTTCACGTAAGCTGTGCGCCCATCGCTATGGTAGTTGAGACCAGTGGCCTCGCTCTCGTAGATAGTCCTGTTGGCTGTAGGGTACAACTCCTTCAGAAGCCTCCATGAATTAGACCATGACAGGTACTCTTGGTTACCCTTCTTCTCGATCAAGTCCTTCGTCTTGATAGACGACAGCTTGGTAAAAATTGAATCCGACATTTGATTACTTGATTAGTTTGTTGAACGCTTCCTTGAATGACTTGCTGTTGACCGCCTTCTTGTCGGCAGTCTTGAGGTTGTAACTGATGAAGGTGAACGGGTACTCGTAACCTAGGTTCTTCATGTACCTCCTCATCTCCGCAGCCTTTATCCCCTTTGCCGTTGCTGCCTTGAGCAGTAGTTGCCTAGCGCTGACGATCTCCTGTTCCTTGGTCTCTGAGAAGACCTCTTCCCTAGTGAAACCATATAGCCGACAGACCTCGTCCAACAGCTTTATAAATAGTTTGTTTTTCATTGCGTAAATATACTGATTCTAAATTAGATTATCACTGAATTGACCTTCTTCATGTAGGTTATAAGCTCGTTGATCACTGCGTGTTGGAACTCTCTCGTCTCGTCCCTGACCTTGTACTTCAGGTGTATGTACTCCTCGATGATGGTGTTCACCAGTTCCTGTATCCCTCTGTCCATGTAGTCCACACTCAAGAGGATCTCGTTGTTATGTGCTGCGCCCATCACAAGGGCGTTGCTGAACCTGACGCACCTCACGTTGTACCCTACCTCTATGCCACACCTCGTCATGAAGTCATTGGCTGCGGCAAGAGTCGCTGACTGTAGCTTGGTCATCTCGATCTCCTCGTACGGCTTCTCGGTCGCCTTGTCCAACGGCCCCTTGTTCGCATACTCAAGCAAAGGTTCTATCGTATCGTAGGTGGCGTTGTTCACCACCATGTATGAAGTCGTACTCCTCATCCTTGATGCGTCCCTGTGAGGTATCCACTTACGCTTGCGCAACTCGTCCAAGAATACCACCGAGTGATGCTTGATGGTGATTGACGACAACGGATCCTGACCCTCTATCATATCCTCATTGGACAATGCGTCCAAGAACTTGGATACCGACAACCTCTTTGATGACATCGCCATCGTCCTGATTATCTCACGTGTGACCTGATACCTACTGGATGCTATGCGATCCTCGCCTATGTCGACCTGAGTCAGGTCGTAGTCGTTGGCAGACTTCAGGCTTGTATCTAGACATCTGACACCTCGTCTGTAGATGTTCGCCTCTACCGATGACTTCGATAGGACTACGTTCTTGTGTTCCCCCAACACCTCCATCACCCGATAGTCCGAGTAGAAGTAATGCTCCCAGTTTCCGTAGAACTCCATGACCTGATCGGTGAGTGGTATATGGAATGCGGTCACCCCTTCTTCCGCCACCACTTTAGTGGTCAAACTCACATTGAAGCCACCTTCATCCATGGCATTGCAGATGATCTCCCTCAAAGCTTGCCATAAGACCCAGTCCTTTCCCATCTGAGTGGTGATGGATGTCTGCTGTCCATTGAAGCAGAGGATATCGAAGGCTTGATCCCTGAAGTACTGCCTCTCAGTGCTGATCTTTATCTCTTCCGTGCCTGACATTATCACGGGAGCCATGTCGTTCCTCACAAGGAAAGCTATACCGTACTTGTTTCCACTACCGAACTGGCCGATCTTGGATTCGTCACCGACTTTGGTGCTTGCGCCTATCAAGTGCAATGCTGCTAACTCTATCATGCCATCGTTGGCAATCCTTAAATATTCAGTACCCATTTCTATTGAATTGATTGTTGTTTGTAATTCTCTCTACGAACACACCGTTGACCTCGTTGTGCTTCCTGTACTCCCTCACTTTGAGGTAGTGTTCCCAATTGAAGTGACCATTTATCGACCACCATTGCTCTATCTTATCCATCTCTATGTGGTGTTTCCCTGAAGTCATACTCGTTCCAGTAGTCATCGTCATCGTCATGCTCATGGCTGACGTAGGTCTCCTTCTCTATCCATTCACGCAAGGTCTGAACCTCATCGCTCGTCAAGACCAAGTCCTTGTCCGCCTCCATATCTATCACAGATAGATCGGTGATCGTCCACTTGTGTACCCCTCTCCTCGTGACCACCTCCACCGTTGCGGAGACATTGTACTTCTCGGTAGACCACTCTAGTTCCACCTCTCTATTGTTCTCGGCCTCCTGTGTGCTTCGCTTGAGCGCAGCGTGTATCTCATACAACCTCCCCATCACTTCGGTAGGTACTTCTCCCTGATCTCCGCTATGTGTCCGCCATCGGTGAGTTCGATGGCCCCCTCAAGAGCAGAGACGTGGGTGTGTGATTCTTCTGTGATCAGGCCATTGCCGCTGAAGCGGACTCCAGTTATGGCTGTTGATTCCTTGATCGTGTAAACTACGAAATGTATTCTCATGATGTGATTTGATTATCGATTATTAAAAAGCCGTACTCTTCCGCGTAGTCAGCGAAGCCATGGATCCCCCATATGTCCAGTCCATTGATGGAGACCGTGCCTCGACACCTGTCTCTCTCTGTGTCCCTGAGATGTAACTCCACCTCGATGTCACCGAACTTGTCCTCGTCCACTACCTCGATGGTGTACCTTTGGTATGTCATAATTCCTTTTGTTTTAAAGTTTAGTACCCCCATCGGAATCGATACCGACTGGGCTTGCTCCATCGCAAGTAGGGGTTAGCAAACACACACACAATATTATCTCAGGCTTTTCAGGTCACTGATGAATGCGTCTATCATGGCTCTGTGAGTCTCAGCCGCTTCCAGTATCACCTCCGTATCATACTCACCCGTATCCTTCAACACTTCAAGTGCAGCCCTTGCAGAGAGTGCCTTTATGGTCACCCACTTGATTATCAATTCATCTATCATAGCATCTTCTTTAACTGGTTGAAGTCCTCATCCCTCTCTGACATACTCTCATAGAAGTAGCTGCTGTCAGCCACGTTGAGTATGTATCTCGCATCGAGGTTGCTATCTGTCTCTTTCGTCACCCTTACGGGGGTATCGTATGACGTTATCTTTTGGATGTCCCAATTGATGTCGTTGTTATTGAATGGGGTTCTCATATCTTTTTCAGTTTATCGGATCTCACCCTCAGTCAAGGAGTACCATGTATGCGTGACCCCAGTTCTTCCTGAAGAACATCCTCATCCGATTGAAGGTCGGGACATCAGGGTGTCCCATCCGTTCTGCCCCTATGAGGTAGTCGTATACAGCTACCGCTGTTGGTTCTAGTTCTACCGACTCTCCTGAGAATGGATTTCTAACGGTCTCAGATTCCGTTCCGATGTGCAGTTGATCCAAGACCTTCTGCTCTGACTTGTTGACTTTCATTTGTATGTAATTTGAGTTGTATATGTATCATCTCTTCGACCTTCTGTCTACATCTTGGCGCTGTGTCGATGATCCTATACCCACTACTGTTCACCAGTAATAGGTGCGCGCTTGACTTGTTATGGGTAAGGATGATGATCCTATCACCGCCCTTGTACCCTAGTTTATTGAATCGTTTGAGTGCTTGGGCCAATGACAATCCATTGAGTCTATCATCAACGGTCAGCTTGAACCCGTTCTCTTTCAGTATAGTGAGGTATCGTTTCCGATCTCCTCTGACTGCGGTGTATTGGTAGGACTCTATCGGTATGCCGAGGTAGTCCAGTACCGCTGCCACACACACGCCCACGTGGTCTCCGTTCCTAGATCTGGAGCGTTTCACCTTGACGTGTTTATTCGTTCGCTCTATCAGGTCGATGTTGACCTTTCTTCTATGTCCGTCTATGGGTGGTCTCATAAGGTACAGTCGACTGTACTTTTTGCTTGACCGATCTCATCCACATGGTCATCTTCTATGTACTTGTGGATGATCATCCTCTTTATCTCTGTGTTGCTCATCATGTGAGTTTTAGTTACCAGTTATTAGCGTTCGACCTTGATGGGTTCTCTCTGAATGCTTCCGAACATTTCTCTTTGACGGTCGCGTCTTTGAAGCTGTAGCGATTGAAGCCTTGGTATGTCCCGAATCTGCCTCCATAAGTCTGCACTTGCACGATAGTGGAAAGGGCATTCAATTCCTCAGGAGTCTTTGCAATTTCACTAGCCATTATAGTTCCTAGCTGCCCGTATCTATCACAGTTAGATGTTCTGTGGTATTCGACCAGTCGCTCGATTATCTTCTCTTTTGTTTTCATGATGTCAGCTTTATCAGTTGTTCATTGTAGATGTCAGCGACCCCATGCTTAAGCACGTACTCTTCGAACTTCTCACGCTCATCCAAGACCTCGATGTACACGTGGCCTATGTATGCGAGCAGTTGTTTTGAAGTTGCTCTTTTCTTGCCGAACATCTTAAGCACTTCACCTTTCACGTATCCGTAGTTAGGGGCTAGGTGCATCCCCATCTTTATGTGTGACACAGTATCCTGTAGCAGCACGAACAGTTGTATCTTATTCATAGTGTAAATATAAGGATAATTTTCTAAAGATTCGCTATTAATTAATGGTGTGTTTTATTATCCGCTCGTATTCCTGTCTGTTATTCTCCTTGAGATACCTCCGAGCGTTGATGTGGTGCGGCTGTTCGCCTCTGCCTACGAACATCCATGCTTCCGTGTCATCCTTGAGAAGACCTTGCTCATCGTTGGACTGCACTTGCCATAAGCCTTGCTCGCTTCCATGACAGTTGTATATCGACCACCCTTCTTTGTAGGCAGCAGCAGCGTCCTCCTTCGTCCACTCGATAGGCTTCTCATCGAACCCATTCCATTCATCGTAGTTTTCATCTTCAAAAGAAACGCTCTCCACAAATTCGTGTGAATATATTTCTCCATCAGCTACTTCTTGGTCAAGTTTACCCAACGAAATACTTTCCCACACCTGTTGTGCTTCTTCTTTTGTTTCAGCTTCAATGATTACTTCGTGTATCCAAGTTTTTCTAAATTGCTTTTTCATGATGTGTGGTTTAATAGATCCAAGTTTCCGATACCTCGATGGTACATTCCAGACCACTCTCCAACTCTATCTCCAAGTCTATGGGATATCCCCCCATGCAATCCTCTATGCTCCGCACCTCGCTTTCCACGAACTTATAAGCGATCATGTCCTCATCGAAGTGAGACCTTATGGCTTCTCTGAGCCTCGCCTCTATATCACCTTCGATCTTTATCGTTCCTATGTGGGACTGTTCATCCCGTGCTTCTCTTACTGTTATGTATTTCATGATGTGTGTGTGATTTTATGAGTAGTATGGTCTATTAAGTTGATCGTATTCATCCTCGTAGATCTCGAACTCCTCTAGATAGCCCTCTCCGTATGAGTCTAAACCTATAGGGTAGTTGAGACCATCGACCCGTTTCTTGGTATGGTAGTACCAACCGCCCTCTTCAGGGCCACCGTAGTGCTCTTCTCTTTCGTAGACGGCCCTCGTCATAGGGTATTCTTTCATGCGCAACATGGCTTTCAATGGCTCAAAGTCCGTTTCGCTTATGTCGTGTACGCTGTTGGACTTTATGTACACGCATTCCCTATGCATCCTGAACCAATCAGGCACAGAGTCCGACCAATATGTATCGCCAGTCCTTATTACAATGGCGGTCTCATTGTACTCGCCCATTCTCACTATAGTTTCTAAGTAGTATTTCATGATATGTGTGTGATTTGAAAAGGTACAGTCGACTGTACTTTATGAGTTTATATCTACGCAGAAGCCTGACTCGATAGCCTTCTGTCTATTCGCCTTCGTTCCCTTGAACGTAAGCCCTACGATGACATTCTCAGGGTCTAAGAATCTGAGATCTGTTTCGTCCCCATCGATGACGGGTAGTCCCTTGTAGGTCTTGGGCAGTTCGGTGAAGCATACAGCTATGGAGATATTCCCTCCGCTCTGCTTACCTAGTTCTATCATCTCATCTACTTCCGCAGCATTGTCCTCCTTTCTGCTGAACGTCAGGTGATAGTTCGATGGCAGTTCACCCCTCAGATACTTGCGATACCTGTGCGGATTGGGCGTGTAGTCATAGAACTGCATCTCAGGATGCCGTTTGTAGACATCATTGAAGCCCATGTCGCTAGTTCCGTTGAGTCTGACGCAAGGTATCTGATCGGTGCACTCTGCCTTCCGCTTGATCGCAAGGATATCTTTGTCGATATTGTAGTTGAAACCATCGCGATCCGATGTGACGTACTTGGTCTTTCTGATCCTCGCTTTCTGAGTAGTGTTGAAGACCCCTCTCCCTGAGATGTAGAGACAGATTGCTCTGCAGCCAATACTGGAATGTGGGCAGACGTTCTTACCTCCAAGTGTATGAGGTGCTAGGTACATGACTCCAGTCAGGTATCCTTTCTTCTCTCCTTTCTTGACCTTTGTCGAGGAGCCCAGTAATATTTTGCGTATGTGTGCCATTGCTTATTCGTTTATAGTGTAAATGTAAGGATAATTTTCTAAAGATTCGCTATTAATTTATGACCATATCCTTTTACCCTGATTAATAGGCACTGATCGGCCTACGTTGTAACTCTTCGTACCCTTCCATGCCGTCATTAAGGACTTCGTAGAAATACTTCTTCAGGTCTTCGGCTATAAGGTCTAGCACTCTCGCGATCTCCTCATCTATCCATGGTTTCCCGCGCTGTCTCAGCGTATCATTCGAAGCGATGGATCCTGCTAGACCACCTCCTAGATAGTTCTGATAGACTGCCATTCGTTCGTTTTCGAATGTCGGTGACAAGTCTATCTCTATTCCACCTCCTCTGTGGGAGATACTGGAGCGAAGCACCTTGTACTTGACTCCGTTCAATCTTAATTTGCTCATTGTATGTATGTTTTCTACTGCCCTATCCTCGCACCCAATGAAGGATGCGAGGTTGAAAAAGGTACAGTTGACTGTACTTTTACTCAGGCATATTTGTGGATCGGATCGTTCCGTCAGGCCGCACAAGTTTGTACGTCCATCCATCCTCGACAAGATCGTTGATCACTTCCATGATAGCCAATGGCATCGAGCCCTTGAACCGTTCACAGTACTTCCAGTTGCCGCTTGGCAGTAATTTGTACAGATTTGTGTAGGTAGCTGCTTCCCTTGCTGCGATATTGACGCATACGTCAATCATTCTCGCACGTGTTCTATACAGTCCCATGATTTCTATTTATAGTTAGATGAACAGCCCCCAAAGGAGTTTATGTTACGTGGGGTGACTCCTCCTCTTCGCATAGTTATTGCCCTATTGGAATAATAACCATTTGGCCTTTGGATACGATTTGCTTTGTCCGCTTTCATTTCGTCAGCGATGTTCGCACGTGTTCTATACAGTCCCATGTGATCAAAGTTTAGATGTATCTACGTCATCGAAGTACAGAAGCTGCTCCGCTTCATCCCAGATCATCCGATCCAGTTCTTTTTCTGTATTGTGGCATATCGCTGCCGTTAGCGTGAGTATGATCGCAGGTGCTGTGACCATACCCATGAAGATCAGTATTGATTCCATTTATGTGTGTTTTTCTACCACCTCATCCCCATGTCGTTTCTGACATGGGGTTGAAAAAGGTACAGTCGACTGTACTTTTTACTTGAGGTATTTACGATATAGATTGCCGTTCCTAGACGTGAGCCAAACGTAATTTCCCCCTTTGCGTCCTACGTACACGGGATACTGGATGCCTTTCGCATTGGTATAGGTGTAGGTGGTGGTGCTATCGTGCGCAGCTTTGGCTGCACTTGCTGAGAAGAAATTGCCCTGATCGTCCCTTTGGACTTGCGCCGTCATTGCCATCGTACCTAGTACGAGTGCAATGGTGAGTATTACTTGTTTCATGGTGTAAATATAGGGATAATATTCTGAAGATTCGCTATTAATTAATGAAGTGTTGATTCTATGTGTTTGTCGTGCCAAGCTTGCGCTCGAAGATCATACTTCGCTTGCTCCTTTGTCTTGCTACCGTATTCTCTGAGATTGCTGTAAAAAATCTCTTTGACATTGGTATCTGAGTCGATCAACCTTTCCAGCGTTCGCCATTGCCTAGTGCAGTGCGGCCTTGCTGCTATCCTGATCGCTGTGATCACTTCTTTGCCGTCATATAGACGATATCCGAACTTCCATTTGTGATAATTCATGGTTTATGCGTTTTTTGCACCCCTCAACCCCATGCCGTTTCTGACATGGGGCAAAAGGTACAGTCGACTGTACTTTTTTATCCTCGCTTGACTCTGTAGAGTGCTGCTCTCGCTAAGCCGTCAAGCGTCCCGTAGAACTTCATTTCTCCGTTTGAGAATTGCAGCATAACTCCGTCAGATCTTTTTACGAATTGATAACCTGCTGCTTCATTGGCGATCACTTGCGTCCCTTCCTGATCTAAGTAGGCTTTTATTTCATATAGTTTACTCATGATGTATGCGTTTTGTTGCACCCCTTAAGCCCGCGCCCAATGAAGGACGCGAGCCAAAAGGTACAGTCAACTGTACTTTTTTAGGACATCTCGGCAGTAACTAGGGCCAAGGCCAGTTCCAAAGCTTCGGTGATCTGCGCTAGGGTATTGGTCGTGATCACCTTGCCCGTTTGGTCTATACGGAATACCACATTGGCCTTTTGGTCACCTTCGACCGCTTGACAATTGAAGCCCATGAGCTGCGCTTCCTTGGTCGGATCTGGATCCTTGTCGAGATCCTTCTCATCCACAGCTATGGGATTGATCGCCGATCCTCCTCTTTTGATCCATGCCTTTAGACCTTCCAGCGATCTGGTCACCGTTCCCGTCTTCGCCTCGGCTTCGTCACAGGCAATGCGATAAGCCGTAAGATCGTCACTTTTGACGTTGCCACAAAAGACGTAGGTAGTCCATTGAACGTAACCAAAGGCCAAGTAATTACGATCATTCAGCAGGTCTTTTTTAGTCGCATAACCCAAAGCTTTGTGGGTATCCTTTGTCCACGTGTCATCCAAGGTAGCTACCTGTGCGGCCAAGGATAGACTCTTTTCGAATATGCTCAAGCCGAGGTCGTTTAGTCCTTTGTGCGCTTTGTTGATCGGAGTTAAAATTGAATTTTTCATGTGTGTATGTATTAAAGTTAAAATTGAGTTAAGTGATTACCGTTGTAATTCGATGCAAATATAAAGTGAAATATTCCTAGCATCCTAATTTTTTTTTTGAAAATGGTGAAATAATTTTCAAGTGACTGATTTTTAGGTAGTTATGGGCGAAAGTTTTTTTTCAAATTCTTGGGAATTGAGGGGAAATGTGGGTTAACTAACGCTTGTTAGTCTCTAACTAACGCTTGTTAGTTTTTCTTAGTCCTCTCATCCTCAAGAAGTTACGAAACGGACGCGAAGCGAAACCAATCCACAGAGCAAATTGTATTGTCCTGATATTCAGCCAATTATCTTTTTTCTATTCCGACCATATGACCGTAGGGTGTGCGCATATCGTAGTGATCAGATCGCATCCGATGGGCTACAGGCCGTACCGTAGGCCGTAGGCCGTACCGTATACCGTAGGCCGTAGGCCATGCCATAGGCCAAAACAAAACGCCAAAAAGTAGGAAGGAAACCCGACCGTTTGGAAATGGATCAACGATTACGATTCCATTCCGCAGAGGGGGGTCGTTCTGTCAAATCATTATATAACCCAATCACTCTTACCCCCTCCCATTTTCAACACAAAAGCCAACACAAAATCCCTGAGAAATGTTGACTTTCAACACAATCAAACACATCTCATACTGAATCCAAACGGAATGCAACATATTTATTTCCCTTGGGTTTCAAGTTGATTTGATTAGAATGTGTCGAACTTGCCATTTTAGACCAACTTTAGTGTTGACTTTATGTTGAGTTTGTGTCGACTTTTAAGACCTAACTATTTGATTATCAGTATTAGTGTTGAAAATGTAGAAAAAAAGGCTTCTTGAATAGGTAAAGAAAATAAAGAAGAAGAAGAAGAGAAAATATATATATGGGAGTAGAAGGGAAAAAGTCCGCATTTTCAACACAGCCACTTTTTTTTGGCAGTCTCGATACGCTCCATTACCTTCGACCCATGAATCAAGGATACACTCCAAAGGATCTTGAGTTCGGCAGGGATGCGCAGCTCAGATTGATAGAAGGCATCACCAAGATGTCGCAAGCAGTCGGAAGTACATT
>Ga0307378_10003199_pt1 | contig 24151 bp, 18 predicted proteins | sample UN1MG_FD_202238 | JGI IMG/M metagenome (GOLD analysis project Ga0307378, IMG submission 202238) | Soil microbial communities from Risofladan, Vaasa, Finland - UN-1 | ecosystem: Environmental > Terrestrial > Soil > Coastal area > Acid sulfate soil | place: Finland: Risofladan, Vaasa | collected...
GGACTTCGCAGCCGCGCGCATGAGCTGGAAGCCCTGCGCATGGCTGATGATCTTGGCGGCATAGAGTGCCTGGCGCAGATCGTCGAGGAAGGCGGCTTGTCCGCCTTCGAATCGAGCTGGCGGACCGGTGAGGACGTTGGCGGCGGACACGCGTTCGTCTTTCAACGTAGAAAGACCGCGGGCGAAAACTGCTTCGGCAGTCAAGTTGAACGGCTGGCCGAGATCCAGGGCCGTCGCTACCGTCCAGGTGCCGGTGCCTTTCTGCCCGGCGGTGTCGAGGATCTTGTCGATGACCGCCTCGCCGTCCTCGTTGCGGTAACCCAGGATGTTGCGGGTGATCTCGATCAGGTAGCTAGCGAGTTCGCCGCGGTTCCAGTCATCGAATACGTCGCGCATCCCATCGAGCGACAACCCAAGGCCGTCCCGCATCAGGTGATAGGCTTCACAGATCAACTGCATGTTGCCGTACTCGATGCCGTTGTGGACCATCTTGACGAAGTGCCCGGCCCCGTTTTCACCAATCCAGTCGCAGCAAGGGGCACCGTCGTCGGCCTTGGCGGCGATGGCCCGGAACATGGGCTTGACGCTCTCCCACGCGGTTGGCGAACCACCGGGCATGATCGACGGGCCGTGGAGGGCGCCTTCGGCCCCGCCGGAGACACCCGCGCCGACGTAGCGGAGGCCTTTGTGTTCAACGTGCTTTGTGCGCCGGTTGGTGTCGGCATAGTGGGAATTGCCGCCGTCGATCAGGGTGTCGCCCGGATGCAGGTGCGGGAGCAACTGTTCGATACACTGGTCTACGGCCTGACCGGCGGGGACCATCATCAGGATGCGCCGCGGCGTTTCGAGGCTCGCCACCAGCTCCGACAAGCTCTTGACGCCAATAATGTTCTTGCCGGCCGCGCGTGTCGCGAGGTAATGAGCGGACTTTTGTGCGTCGGCGTCGTAGACGGCGACGGAATAGCCATTTCGCTCGAGATTGAGCGCGAGGTTCTGCCCCATCACTCCGCAACCGATCAAGCCGACAGTCTGTCTTCGCGCGCTGTCACCGGCCATGTCGTTCATCCTCGAATTGAGCTCGCAGCGCCCACAGCCCCAGTCCGGGGTTGGAGATGTAGAACACCCGCTCGCCACCGTCCCTCACGTTCCAACCGTCGTTCAGCGACGCGGGGTCGTAGCGCTCGAGCATGTCGCTGGGGTCGGCGTATGCGAACCCGACCGTCTCGATCTCTCCCTGCGTCAAACCGCCCGGGCAATAGGTGATGTTGAAGCGGCCCTCGGAGGAGCCGTGAATCAGGTGTGCCGCCGCGGCAAGGTTGGCGGAGAGGTCCGTGTCTTGCTGCACCATCTGCATCGTGTGCGGCGTGCCTCGGTACCCATGCTTGCGAATGAGTCGATCGATCTCGGCATCTTCGCCGAAGGTTCTCACCCCGGGCGCCAGGACAATCAGTTCGCCGCCGTCGGCGAGCGCCATGCGGGTGCGATAGACCGCCTTGTTGCCCAGCCAGGTAGACTTGAACTCGCTCGGGTCGAGATAGACGACGGCCTTCTCGAGTGGCGAATCGAGCAGGTTGACGTTCACCTGTCGGCAGAGTTCCGCGCCGCGCAGGAAGCAGGCTTCGTCGTCACCGGCGTACAGACCCCGGGTGACCAGGCGTCCCGCCTCATCCCTTCCGCGCACGATCAGAATGTACGCGACGGGCAGATCCTGGGCGAAGTGCTTGGTCATGTATTCGAGCACGGCGCGTACCGGGGACTGCGCCCGGCCCATTACGCGCTCCATCCCGTAGACGGCGCCGATGAAGTGCGTCCTGTTGATGGTGTCTTGTCCGCCGACGCCGACGAAGATGTTCTTGCTGTGGTTGGCGATTCCCGAGACCTCGTGCGGCACGAGCTGCCCGAGGGAAATAATGCGATCCCACTCGCCTTCGACGAGCAGGCGGTTGACTTCGCAGGGCAGGGAGAAGGAGAGCTTGCCCTCGGTGACTTCGTTGATGAACTCGGCGGGGACTTGCCCAAGTCGAACCAGATCGCGGCGCCAATCATGCACACGGAATACGGCGGGCCGGATTCCGGGGAACATGGCGGCGAGCTCCGCCTCGGTCATGGGGGCGTGCGTACCGAGGGCGGGCAAGATCTCGACGTGTGCGGTGGCTTTCAACCGTTCGTAGAGCATGACCGTGAGCGGCCCGGCCCATGAGGCGGCGCGGGTAACATCCGGTGGCACAAGCAGGACGCGCTTGAGATCGCCGAGCGCGGCCAGCATACGGTCAATGAGCTCCCGAGCGCGTCGCTCGGTGATGATGGCACTGGGTGAGCCTTCGTGAAAGTACTCCACAGCCGGGTTCCCGCGTCAGGCGCGCTCTTGCCTCCACGGCGGCGTATCGGGCAAGCATGCCTCGAAGTCTGCAATGAGCGCCGCCTCGTACTTGGCCTGGTATGTGCCCGCGAAGAATTTATCCAACGCCTCGGCAAGCAGACGTTCCCAAGACTCCGCTTCCGCTCCCGGGTTGATCGGATAGAATAAGGCATCATTGGCGCGGGCAGCCTGCATGTCACTCGGCGCATCGCCAATCACCAACACCCGGTCGCTACCGTATTTGCCTTCGCTGGCCGCTCTAAGCTGCTCGGTCTTGGTGCCCATCTCCTGGCCGGCAATCAGCGCGGCATATCGCGCGATATCCTGCTCTTTCCATTCACGTTCGAGCGCTTCAAAGGGCGTGGCCGACACCACCATGATGTCGGCCTGCTCGGAGGCCTTCTGCAGGCAATCGCGCACAAACGGGAACGGTGGAACGCCATGCACAATGTCCGCGACGGTGGCATTCACAGCCCTGCTCCAGGCCAACAGACTACGCAGTTCCGCCGCCGCACTGCCACGCACACTCTGTATTTGAGCTTCCAGGGCCGGATTGCCGGGCGTGGTTTCATGGGTCAGCCAGTCGCGCATGGCCTCGAGCCGGGGAACGGGTACGCCGCGTGCGTGCACTTCGGGGCGCTGCGCCAGGAAGTCGAACGTCAGCGCCAGGGCTGGGAACCGGTTGATGCCGCGCCACTTCGAGTAGAGGTTGACGAACTCCGCCGTCTCGCGCGTGTACCGGGAGATCGCTTGAAGCCCGAAATGCTTGATGGTGTTCGGGATGAAGCATTCCTTGTGCTTGATCTCCATGCTGTCAAAGGCGCAGCCGTCCGAGTCGATACCCATGAAGTACTCATGCGCCTTCGGAAAGGCTGTCAGTCTTTGTGTGTAGGTCTCGGGCATGGGTCGAATGATCTTGCTATAGGTCCTCACTGTCAGACGTTCGACTGGTCTCCCGCGAAACGGCTCGGAATCCCGAGCGTTCTCAGATGTCGGCTAATATGCCGCGCGACGTATGTATAGTGCGCTTCCTCCTGCTCGTTGAGCAGGCTGTATAGTCGGGATGCGAACCGAGATCGACCACCATCTTCTGCCCGCAGGATCGAGCCATACGTAATGTGCAGCAACTGACGATGCCCCGGGTCGTCCAGCAGGCCTGGCAGTTTCTCGTCGGGAACGGAGTCGATGGACGGCAAGCGCTCGGGCTGGACTCCAACGTGGTAATACCTTGCCGCTGCGGAGAAACTCTCCCGGGCATAAGTATGGAGGGATCGGAAGAGCGCGGCGTCAGTGGTTGCGACGAGGCGAAGCGCTTCCAGCCAACTGGTACCGGCCGTCTTGTGATGCAGCCGCCCGCGTGTGTACTTGCCGATCGTGGCGAAGATGGAGAACTTGTCGCTGCCGGAGTGAATGCTGAGCTTGTAGCCGAAGTGGTCGGCCAGCGCGGCATGGAGGGTGAATTCGCGTTCAAAGCTCTTCCGGTCGCCGACGTAGTCGATCCCCTTTTGAAACTCGCCGACGAAGCGGGGCGCGAGGCTGGTGACCGTTACGCCCAAGTTCTGTAGCTGGCTGGCGACAAAGAAATGGGCAGCCGGGTCGGTCGGTGTCTGCGTTTCGTCGATCGAGAGCTCGAAGTCACACTTTGCACCGGCGATGACCTGCTCGTAAACCCTGCGGGTGAACTGCAAGGCCTTGCCGTAGGTCAGCACGGCGGAGGCCAGTTGATGCGGTGTGAAGCGGATCGTGTACGTTCGGCCGGCTGCGCTGCGAATCAGGTGGTCGCGGTTCAGGTATCCGGTGTGATAGGCGCTCGTCTCTGCCGATGGCAGCATTCGTACGCGGGCCAAGGCTTCTTCCGCGGACAGGGCTGCGATGCCCGGATCGATATGGTCCGAGCAGTCGAGTGTGATCATCGTCGCGCCTTGCTTGAGGGCGGCGTCGATCTCGTCTTCGGTTCTCAGATGGTCGGCGTCGGCGCCGTAACCGGCCGTGAAGTGCTCCTGGAATACGCCCCAACTGGCGGCGGCGATCACGTGCGGGAAGGTTCTCCCGGTCAGTGTCAGCTCTCGCAAAGACTGCTGGGCCAGGACCGGCACGGCATCGAACGCGCGGATCGCCCGGACATGGCCCGGCGTGGCCAGCCCCAGTCGGTCCCCGGTGCCGAACGTGGTCCGGTGATGGCCGACGGGCACCGGAGCGGTGAAAGGGAAGAGCACGTGCAGGGCGGCGACGTTCGCCAGGTCGCAAGGGATGACGGTCAGGTCTTGGTCGAGATAGCCTTGGCCGGCAAAGTCTTGGGCCGCCCGGGCGTTCCCCCAACAAATCAGGTGTTTCACGCCGTCCAGCCGGGCCAGGAAAAACGTGGCGTCATTCGCGTCGGCCAGCGATTGCGCATAGACGCCGGGAACGGGCCAGTGCTCGCCCAAGACACGACCCGACGTGTGGCCGGGCTGGACGCCGTCCCGCTGAAGAGCCTCGACAAAGGCGCGAACGTTTTCCATTCGTCAGACACCGCTGAACGCTGAGAAGCCGCCGTCAACCGGTACCACCACGCCGGTGACAAAGGCGGCGGCATCCGAGCAGAGCCAGAGGGTTGCTCCGGCGAGGTCCGCGGGCTGGCCGAAGCGTCCCATAGGCGTGTGGGCGATAATCGCCTTACCCCGCGGCGTCAATTCGCCCGTGTCGGCGTCGGTCAGCAGGAAGCGGTTCTGCTCGGTCAGGAAGAAGCCCGGCGCCAAGGCGTTCACGCGGACGCGTGGGTTGTACTCCTGGGCCACATGCACGGCGAGCCACTGGGTGAAGTTGCTGACGGCAGCTTTGGCGGCGGAATAGCCGGGAACGCGCGTCAGGGGGCTAAGGGCGCTCATCGACGAGATGTTCAGAATGACGCCGCCGGTCTCCTTTGCGGCCATCGCGCGCCCGAAGACCTGCGCGGGTAGCAGCGCGCCGCCGAAGAGGTTGAGGCCGATGACTCGCTCCAGCGCGCTCAACGGCAGGTCGAAAAAAGCGAGCTCAGGCGAAGTTGTGGCGTCCTTAAGGTTGCCGCCCGCGGCGTTGATCAGGATGTCGATGTCACCGACTTTCTCGAGCGCGGCCTCGAGCGATGACCGCTGCATGACGTCAACGGGTGTGCTCTCAGCCCGCAAACCGTCTCTCAGCAGATCGTCGGCGACGGCCCGCGCGCGGTCCTGGGCAACGTCCGCGATCCATACGTTGGCACCGGCCTCGGCCAGCGTGCGGGCGAAGACGGTGCCGAGCACGCCGGCGCCACCCGTGATTAGGGCGGTCTTCCCGTCGAGGCGAAAGTGGTCCAGAGTGTTATCCATCGTGTGCCGATCTCCTGCTCGCCCGGCGAGGCGCCGGACCTGGCCGTCTGCGTGGGCCGGCCTTGGATTATAACCGACGCGGGGCAGAAGCGGATGCCGCGATCGGCGGCGCGCCGGGCAGGACGACGCGGGCGTTGTTGCAAACTCACGCGGCTGAGCATAGCTTTCGACCTGGAGACCGCTTGTGTCGTTGCCGCGCCCGGCAACGGCAAGTGCCAGACATCCGCCGTACGTGAGGGCTCGCGATGAGAACAAGAGGGATGCTGTTACTCCTGCTGGTGCCGGCACTGACCGTGGGGCTCTCGGCCGGGTGCGAGAGGAAAGGCGAACAGGACGACGTCGCCGTACTGAAGCTCGCGCACGGCCTGGATGTGACGCACCCGGTGCACAAGGGGATGGTGTTCATGGCCGAGCGGGTGAAGGAAAAGTCCGGCGGCAAGCTGCGGATCGACATCTATCCCAACGAACAGTTGGGCACCGAGCGGGAGTGCATCGAGCAGGTTCAACTCGGTGCCCTGGCGATGACCAAGACCTCGACCGGTGCGATGGAGGGCTTCGTTCCGCAGATGAGGGTCTTCGGCCTGCCGTATCTGTTCCGCGACGACGAGCACATGTGGAAGGTATTCAACGGGCCGCTCGGCAAGGAGCTGCTGGCGGCCGGCGTGCCGAAGGGTCTCAAGGGGTTGTGCTATTACGACGCCGGTGCGCGGAGCTTCTACACCAGGGACAAGAAGCTCGAAACGCCGGAGGATCTGGCGGGAATGAAGATCCGCGTCATGCAGAGCGAGATGTGCATGAAGATGGTCAGCGCGATGGGCGGCTCGCCCACGCCGATCGCGTGGGGGGAGTTGTATACTTCGCTGCAACAGGGCGTCGTGGACGGGGCCGAAAACAATCCGCCAAGTTTCCACACATCCAAGCACTATGAGATATGCAAGTACTACATTCTTGATGAGCACCTCCGGCTGCCGGATATGTTGCTGATCAGCCCGAAGGTCTGGGAGGGGCTGTCGCCGGAGCATCAGAAGGTGTTGCAGCAGGCGGTGGACGAATCGGTGGTCGAGCAGCGCAAGCTCTGGGCGGCAGCGGTGGCGGAGGCGCTGGAGGTTGTGCAGCAGGCTGGCGTTACCATCATCCGCCCCGACAAGAAGCCGTTTCGCGAGGCGGTTCAGGCCGTGTGGGCGGAGGTCGAAGGCACAGAGGTCGGCGAGTTGGCGAAGCGCATTCAGGCGGTGGAGTAGGTCGTGCCCGTGGTGCGCAGGCTCAAGCGCGGTCTCGATCTGTGCCTCGAAGCGTTGGTCGCCGTCGTCATGGGCGTGTTGGTGATCGACGTCACCTGGCAGGTGGTCACGCGGTTCGTGTTGGGCGACCCGAGCTCGTGGACGGAAGAGCTGGCCACGTTCCTGATGATCTGGGTGGGGTTGCTGGGGGCGAGCGTGGCCCTGAAGCGCGGCGCGCACCTGGGGATCGACTACTTCGTGTCCGGGCTTTCGCCGCGCAAACGAATCGGCACCGAGGTATTGGTGTTCGCGGTCACGGCGTTGTTCTCGCTGCTAGTGCTTGTGGGTGGGGGCGTCAGTCTGGTCCGGGAAGTACTCGCGCGCGGGCAAACGTCGCCCGCACTGGGCCTGAAGATGGGGTACGTCTATCTCGCCCTGCCGATCAGCGGGTTCTTCCTCATGCTTTACAGCGTGGAGTTTCTCATCGAGCGGATCGTCGCGTTGATCAAAGGTGTGCCGGTTTCCGAAGACCGGCGGTCCGAAGTGGAAGCCGGCGGTTTGGAGTAGCGTCGCGAGTTAGAGATGCGTCACAGTTGCATGCACACGCGTAGTGTGTGAAAAGCCACAGGCTTCGGCCTGCGCGGCCGTCCCGCGCGGGCTCAAGCCCGCGGCTCATCGTTTTGAAGGCTCGCCGGATGGATTGGCCGCTGTTGATCCTGGTCGTCAGCTTCGTGCTGTTGCTGGCCATGAACGTTCCGGTCGCGTTCTGCATCGGCACCGCGACGCTGCTGGCCATCCTGGCCGTGGGCGGGGACCTCCCGGCGCTGGCGATCGTCGCACAAAAAATGGCCACCGGCATCAACAAGTTCGCGCTGTTGGCGATCCCATTCTTCGTGCTGAGCGGTTTGCTGATGGGGCGGGGCGGGATCGCCCGACGCCTGATCGACTGCGCCAACGTTTTCGTCGGACCCTTCCGCGGCGGGTTGGCCTACGTGAACACTCTCGCCTGCATGCTCTTCGGCTCGATCTCGGGGTCGGCGGTGGCGGCCGTGTCATCGATCGGCGGCTTCATGGTCCCGCTGATGAACCGCGCGGGTTACCACCGCGACTTCAACGCATCCATAACCATCACCGCGGCCACCACCGGGCTGCTGATCCCGCCCAGCAACATCATGATCGTTTATTCGCTGGCCACGGGCGGGGCGGTATCCATTGCCGCAATCTTCGTCGCCGGCATCCTGCCCGGCGTGCTGGTCGGGCTGGCGCTGATGATCGTCGCGGGCTTCGTGTCGATCCGCCGGAATTACGGCAAGGGCGAGCGCGTGCATCTGAGAGAGGCGGCCCTTCGAACCATCAAGGCCATACCGGCCCTGCTGCTCATTGTCATCGTGCTGGGCGGCATCCTCCGCGGCGTCTTCACCGCCACCGAAGCCTCTGCGATCGCCGTCGTCTACTCCCTGATCCTCTCGGTCGGGGTGTACCGCGAGGTGAAGCTGCGCGACTTGCCGGGCGTGCTGCTGCAGTGCGGCGTGATCACGTCCATGGTCATGCTGCTGGTCGGTACGTCGATGGCCATGTCCTGGATCATGGCGCGGCAGAACATCCCGCAAGACCTCAGTGCCGCCCTGCTCGGTCTGAGCGACAACAAGGTTCTAATCCTGCTGATCATCAACCTGCTTCTGCTGGCGGTGGGGACGTTCATGGACATGACGCCGGCGGTGTTGATCTTTACGCCGATATTCCTGCCGGTGGTGAAGGACCTGGGCATGGACCCGGTTCACTTCGGCATCATCATGATCATGAACCTGTGCATCGGGATCTGCACGCCGCCGGTCGGGACGTGCCTGTTCCTGGGCTGCGGGATAGCCAATACGACCGTCAGCAAAATCATCCGGCACCTGTTGCCGTTCTTCGGCGCGATGATCGTCGTGCTGCTGATCACGACCTATGTGCCGTGGCTGTCGCTGTTCCTGCCCGGCGTCTTCGGGCTGTAATGGCAAGCCCCGACGAACTGGACGATCCGGCGCTGCTGAACGTGGTGCCGGTAGCCGCCCTATGCTATGCTGGCCTGATTAAAGCCGTTTACTAGGTCAGGAGGGTTGCGATGGGCAGTTTGTCCGACGGAGGTAGCATCGAGACGGCCGTGCGACGGGCGCTGGACACGTCGCCGATCATCGATATCCACACACACCTGTATGCACCGCAGTTCGGTAAGCTGCTCCTATGGGGCATCGACGAGCTGCTCACCTACCACTACCTGGTGGCGGAGTTCTTCCGGGTCGCCGGCGACGAGATCGACTACGACCGTTTCTGGTCAATGTCAAAGTCCGAACAGGCGGATCTGATTTGGGAACACCTGTTCGTTCGCCGGTCGCCGATCAGCGAGGCCTGCCGGGGCGTTGTGACCTGCCTGAAGCGTCTTGGGCTGGACCTGTCGCAGCGTAAGCTGACGGAGCATCGCCGTTATTTCGCCAAGGCGAGCGCGGCGGCCCATCTGGACCGGGTTCTGGAGGTCAGCGGCGTGCGGACCGTCGTGATGACGAATGATCCGCTCGACGAGCTCGAGCGGGCGGTGTGGCAATCTGGGCACGTGTATGACGATCGGTTCAAAGCCGTTCTGCGGCTCGACCGCGTGCTGGTCTCATGGCAACGGGCCGGCGATGCGCTCAAAGGGATGGGCTACGACGTGCAGCCGGATTTGTCGGGCGCAACAATTGCCGAGGTGCGCCGGTTCTTGAATGACTGGGTGGCACGTGTGCGGCCGGTGTACGTGGCGGCTTCGTTGCCGCCGAGCTTCCGGTTCCCTGACAACTCGGTCGGAAGCCGGTTGATTGAGCATTGCGTGTTGCCGGTCGTGGCTGAGCACGGACTGCCTTTCGCGCTGATGATCGGCTGTCGGCAGCAGGTGAACCCGAAGCTGCGACTGGCCGGTGACGCGGTCGGGAAGGCGGATATGACGGCGGTGGTCAACCTCTGCGCCGCGTTCCCGAACAACCGTTTCCTTTGCACGGTTCTGTCCCGCGAGAACCAGCACGAGCTGGCCGTCATCGCGCGCAAATTCCACAACTTGCACATCTTCGGCTGCTGGTGGTTCCTGAACACGCCCAGTCTGACGGAAGAGATCACCCGGCTGCGGATGGAACTGCTGGGGCATTCGTTCACGCCGCAGCATTCCGACGCGCGCGTGCTCGAGCAGTTGATCTACAAGTGGGACCACAGCAAGGCCATGCTGGCCCGCGTGCTGACGGATAAGTACGCGGACCTGCTTGAGTCGGGCTGGGCGATCTCGGCAGAGCAGATCGAGCGGGAGGTCGCCAACCTGCTGGGTGGTTCGGCGATGCAGTTCATGCGAGGGGACCGGCCCGCGCCGTGAACGGTTGCGCGGCATACCTGCCTTCGGGGACGGCATGTTCCAGCTCACGCATCCACGAGATGCCTGCTTGGCAAGCAGGCATGCCACTTCCTGTTCGTGGAGCCCCACAGGGGCGCCTGAGAGTAGCCCAGCACGAAGTGCTGGGACAGCGAGTCACCGTGTGACCCCTTTCTAGTCCCGTGGGGACGGGTGAAGCTTCAGTCGTCCTTACAGGACTCGAGGATCACGTGCAGCCCTCCTGAACCCAGCGATAAATCGCTGGGCTACTCTCACGGCGTCCCGCCGGGACGCTATGCGTGACGACAGCCAGCGGCTCGTCAACCAGACGCTTTCGGCGTGTGTGCATCCGGCACGGACGTTCCGCACTCGGGGCAGACGCCGCTGACGTTGCCGGTCAGGTCGTAGCCACAGTTTCGGCAGTGGCCTATGTAGCGACCCAAGAAGGCATCCAACATGGCGCTGTTCATCACGCGAACATAGACCCGCGCCCAAAGCATCGCCCATACGGGCGTGGTCCACACGAGGCAGGCAACAATCCAGCCGTCGCGCAACTCGCGCAGTGACCACACGGCCCCGGGGCGCAAAGGAAACAGCAGATCGGGAGCTGCGAGAAGCGCCTTGAGGGCAACCACCGCGGCAAGCGCATGCAGCAAGCCGAGAGCCACGGTCAGCCTCCACGTCACCTGTGTCGGACGGTGTGGGTAAATCCATACTGCCCAGTCATGGATGGCTTCGCGGACGCGGAGAGGGTCGCAGTGCCACAGCACAGCGGTCGGCACGGCGAGCAAGAGCAGCGGCAGCCAAAGGGGCAGGATGAAGCCGCACGGAGCGCGGCTAACTTGCGGCTCCCACAATATAGGGCCGCCCAAGCGCCCGAATTGCCAGCCGCGTTGCGGAGCGAATCTCCAGCCTATCTCCGGTTCCCACAGGAAAGTAAGGGCCCCGCGCTGGAGCCACGCGTAATAGCGGTCTTGCGGTGCGATGTATGACGCAACGTATCGGACGCTGTATCCGAGGGCTGCGAGTATCAGCAAGCAGAGCAGCGTGCATACCCATTTTGCCAGATGTCCGCCTCGCCAGCGCCGTTTCATCGTGTCTTGCCCTCGCGCTCGACCCGCATACCGCACTCGGGACAGACGCCGCTGACGTTGCCGGTCAGGTCGTAGCCGCAGCTCTGGCAGTGGGCGATCGCGACGCGCCGGTCACGCCACCAGAGGAACGTTGTTGGGATAGCCAGTGCGACAACCGGTATCCACAGAGGCAGGACGACCGAAGTGACTCTTAAGCGGTTGCCCGGAATCGAGAATGAACGGCTCTCGGCGACGGGTAACCAGGCAATGGACAGTGCTTGGTGTTGGACGCAAAAGCCGCGGGGTTTGTGAGGCCAACGGATGTTGGTCGGCCCACGTACGCTCTCATAGCAGAGCGCAGCCCGCATCAGTGCTATGTCCGTGTCACCGCTTGGGCTGGTCCAGGCAATTACCCATTGGTGACTCGCGATACTGGCAACGTACAAGGCTGCGGCCAACGCGGAGGCGGCCGTGCAAGCCCACCTCAGCACCCGTCGTGTTGGCGAACGGCGTCGCATCTCGGCCCCCTAAATGCCGTGCTGATTCTACCCGGATTGCCGGCGGCTTGGCATGGGTTGGACTTGGGTGGGCTGCCGGCCTTGAGGACGGGCATGCTTCATGTCGCGCATCGACGACATGCCTGCTTGGTAACCAGGCATGCCACCTTGTCCGTTGAGCCCCGCAGGGGCGGCTGAAGGCTCAGTCGTCCCTGCGGGACTCTGGGATCAACATGACCTCGACAAACCCCAGCGTTTCACGCTGGGCTACGCTCAGATCGTCCCTACGGGACTAGTGGAACGCCCCATTGCGCGGCGCAGGTGGTATACTCTGGGTTTCGGAGGTGACGCTATGTCAGCGAGTACTGTCGCGGCGCGTACCGTGCGGGCGCCGCGCGGCAAGGAGATCTCGTGCAAGGGTTGGCAGCAGGAAGCCGCTCTGCGGATGCTCATGAACAATCTCGATCCGGACGTGGCCGAGAAGCCGGAGGAGCTGATCATCTACGGCGGTTCGGGCAAGGCCGCTCGCAGTTGGGAAGACTATGACCGGATCGTCGCGGCCCTGCGGCGGCTGGAGAACGATGAGACGCTGCTGGTGCAATCCGGTCGGGCCGTCGGCGTGATCAAAAGCCATCCGGACGCGCCGCGCGTGCTGATCAGCAACTCTATGCTCGTGCCCAAGTGGGCCACCTGGGATGAGTTCCGCCGGCTCGAAGGGCTCGGGCTGACCATGTACGGGCAGATGACGGCCGGCAGTTGGATCTACATCGGCACGCAGGGCATCTTGCAGGGCACTTACGAGACGTTTGCCGCGTGTGCGCGGAAGCACTTCGTGGGCGGTTGCGGGTGACCGGTGGGCTGGGGGGGATGGGCGGTGCCCAGCCGCTGGCGGCCACGTTCAACGACGCGGCATTCCTGGCGGCCGAGGTGGATCGCGCCCGCATCGAGCGGCGGATCAGGACGAAATACCTCGACCGCATGACGGACAGCCTCGACGAAGCGCTCGAATGGGTGCTCAAGGCGCGCGAGGCCGGCGAGCCGCTCTCGGTCGGACTGCTCGGCAACGTTGCCGACGTGCTGCCGGAGCTGATCAGAAGAAACATCACGCCGGACGTGCTGACCGACCAGACGTCGGCCCACGATCCGCTGAACGGGTACGTGCCGAACGGGATGACGTACGAAGATGCGCTCAAGCTGCGGGAAACCGATCCGCACTGCTACGTGAAGGACGCGTTCAACACGATGGCCGAGCACATGCAGGCCATGCTGGAGCTACAGCGGCGTGGGGCGGTGGCGTTTGATTACGGCAACAACCTGCGTGGACACGCGCAGCAGGCCGGGGTCGAGAACGCCTTCGACGTACCCGGCTTCGTGCCGGAGTACATTCGGCCGCTGTTCTGCGAAGGGGCGGGGCCGTTCCGCTGGGCGGCGCTGTCCGGCGACCAGGCCGACATTGCCGCCACCGACCAAGCCGTGCTCGAAACGTTCCCCGAAGAGGAACGTCTGTGCCGCTGGATCCGTATGGCCGGCGAGAAGGTCGCGTTTCAGGGGCTGCCAGCGCGGATCTGCTGGCTGAAGTACGGTCAGCGGGCGAAGATGGGGCGCATTTTCAACGAGCTGGTGCGGACGGGCAAAGTCTCGGCGCCGATCGTCATCGGGCGTGACCATCTCGACTGCGGCTCGGTCGCCTCACCCAACCGCGAGACCGAAGGCATGAAAGACGGCTCCGACGCGATCGCCGACTGGCCCATGCTCAACGCCATGGTCAACACCGCCTGCGGGGCGACGTGGGTGTCGATCCATCACGGCGGCGGGGTGGGCATCGGCTATTCGCTGCATGCGGGCATGGTGATCGTGTGCGACGGCACTGAGGAGGCCGACCGGCGGCTGGAGCGCGTCCTGACGGCCGACCCGGCCACCGGCGTCATCCGCCATGCGGACGCGGGTTATGAAGAGGCGATCAACGTCGCGCGGAGCAAGGGAGTGGATATACCCGGATTACGGTAAGCGCTGCACTGATGACAGAACTTGAACGAGCCCGTGTTCGCGGTGCGAACACGGGCTCGTGTTGTTTACAGGCTCTTTAGCCGGGGCTTAGTCACCGCGGCCGTAGAGGATGTAGACCTCGCCGGCGTCCTGGCGAGCATCGGGATCGGCGAGCATGGCGCTGATGGCATAGTCCTCGCGACCGTCGCCGTCGAGGTCGCCCAACCGGGCGACGCCGCGGGAGAAGGCCAGGGTCGAGCCGCCGGCGGGGTCGGTTCCCGTGACCGTCTTCTGGCCGCCGCCCAGCGCGTCGCCGGCGGCGCGGCCGATGAACCGGACGCCGGGCAAAGCGAAGCTGCCGGCGTTGGCGAGAAGAACATCGCCGCCGAGTGTACGTGAGCCGTAGACGAGATAGACGACGCCTTTGCCGGCCTGGGCGCCAGGGGCGGCAATCAAGATGTCGGCGTAACCGTCACCGTCCACGTCGCCGGCACTGGCGACGTTGGCACCGGCCAGGTCGCCGGGGTTTTCGCCGACGAAACGCACGGCGCGACCGGCGGCGACGATATCGTCGACCGTCCAGCCGTTTTCAGGGCTCTCGAGCGTCGGGGAGCCGAACACGACTATCGCCTCGCCGGCATCGCCGTCGGCGCCCTCGTTCCCGACGATGACGTCGTCGTACCCGTCACCGTTGAAATCGCCGGCATTGGAAAACACGCGGGCGAGCTTTTCGCCGGTCGAGGCGCCCTTGAGCATGAGTCCCTTGAGCCGATTCGCGTCACCCGGAGCCACATGAAGCTGTTCGAGCAGGTAGTCTCCTTCAAGTGTCGGAGAGCGGCCGAAGACGAAGTAAATCGCGCCAACGACCTGACCCGTGGCGGGGTCCTCGATCCTCTCAGATCCGACGGCGAAATCCCGAATACCGTCACCGTCCAGGTCGCCGAGACCGCGGACGAACGCGATTTCAGCATCTGGGTGCGGGCCGACGATCTGTGGCGTGCGGTCCATGTGGTACCCGGCCGTCCCAGGCTTGTAGTCGCCTTCGGGATACGTGGGGCAATACGATGCTGTGGCACCCTGGCCGCCGGAAGCAAATGCCGGGCGGCAATCGCCGGCGCCGGCGTAATCATGGTTATTCGGATAGGGGTTATTCTCGCCACGGCGTGAGCCGACATTCTCGATGATGTACTGATGCGGCACGGGCATGGTGTAGTCCGTGCGGGTGATTTCGGCATCTACGTTCGGCCACGCAGTCCCAGGCTCAAGCCAGAGCTGAGCGCGCGTGGGGCTGTCGGGGTTTTCGCGAACGTCCGTACGCAACTGATACACAACGCCGGACTTGACACGATCCGTGGGCATGCCGTCATCGTTGATGTCGTCTGTCAGGGCCGTGTGTTTCGGCGAGCTGATATACAGCCAGGTTCCGTCGTTGCCGACGGTCGTGCCGAAGTGGTCGCCCACTTTCTGACCGAGCACACGCGCGCCGATCGAGGTCGGCGGGATGACGTCGTTGCCGATGGGATAGGAACGCGGGCTGGCCTCGGGTCCGTAGAAGCCGGTCCAGGCGGCATCCGGCACGCCGTCGCCGTCGATATCCACGTTGGTGTTCCACGACTGGTTGATGCAAGGGTTACCGTTCGTGCAAGGAAAGACGCCCATGCACCCGAAAGACCAGTCGTGCCAGATGTTCTCCTTCTCGCAGCCGTCCGGCTCACCGTCGCCATCGATGTCGTCGCACCGAAGCGTCGGCGGATAAATCAGGTCCAGATAGTCCGTGGTGTAGAAGAACGGCGTGGGATTGGCCAACGGCGGATTGGCGGTCAAGTCGGCCGTCCAGGGCATGCTGAAACCGCCCGGAGACTGGTTGGAGAAAACCACGTCCCAGATCATGTAGTAGCGGTTGTAACCCGTTTCCTCGGGGACGTCTCCGTCGACGTCATCGTAGGGGCAATCGCCGCAACCGGACTCGCACTCTGGGGGGTCGTTGTCCGGGTCGTCGTCAACACAGACGCAGCCGAACGGATCCTCAGGAATGCAGTTCTCGCAACCGTACGGGTCCAATGGATCGGGAACGGAATTACGGAGGTAGAGTTCGAGGCTGGGGCGGGACATCGAGCTGAACATCTGCCCGGTCTCATGAAGGTCCAGCGTTCGACCGAATTTGCGGCTCAACTGACCTGGATTGGTGAGCATCTGGTTGTGGCTGGACACGACCACGATGCCGCCGCGCGTGAACTGAGCCTCGTTGGGCGCCCAACTCCCGGAGACGGTCGCGTCATACTCGAGGTTGCCCATGCCCGGTTCCTCCGGCAGCAGCAGGCGGTGCTGAACCGTGGTATCGGTCTCACCAAGGTTGATGGACTCGACGCGCGGAAAGCTGAAGACGATCTCGGGCAGTTCGTCGCCATCCATGTCGGGCACGACGGTCACGTCCGAGATACCCTCAGTCCACTTCGTGTTCAGAGGGTTGCGGATACCCGAGAAGTTCAAGCCCGAGATGCTGCCGCCGCCGACGGAGTTCAGCTTTTGGGCACCATGCAGCCGTCCGGCGCCGCCGTAAACCAAGTAGGCCTCACCAAAACCCACGCCCTGCGTTTCGATAATGTACGGCTTACCGAAACGGGAGACGATGACCAACTCGTCGCGCCCGTCGCCGGTGAGGTCGGGCACGCTGGAGACCGCGCTGCCGGCCAGGTCGTTGAAGTTGAAGCCTTGGAGGATGGCGCCCTTGTTGCTGTCGGTGAGTTGGTCAAGGGCGAAGTCACCAATCAGCCGATCGGTCAGGCCCAGTCTCCTCAGGCTGCCCTGCGTCTGGGCGTAGAAGCCGAACGCGGGTTCAATCCCGTCGGACACGGTCACGTAGTAGTAGTAGCTGCCGGCGGGGAAGATCTGGAGGTTCACGGTCCTCTGCAACACGACGTTGGTGCCGGCTGAGAGTACAGTGTCGGGAATGAGCGTCCACTCGCCTCCGTTGCCGACCGTCTTGTCGGGGTCGAGCTGGACCTTGACGGTCACCGGGCGGTTATCGGTCGTGGACAGACTCACGTCGAGCTGTGTCGAGCGGCTGAGGAGCAAGTCCTGGGCCGGGGAGACCCACTGGCCGGTGGGCGCCTGGCTGTCGATGCTCAGCGAGCCGGATGCGTAAGTGAACTTCGTTTGGCCATCAACGGTTTTGTAGCGGATGCCGACGAGCAAACGGGCGAACCCGTTCTTCAACAGGCCCAGGGCTTTGGTGGTATCGAAGCTGTAGGTGTTGTTCCCGGCCTGGAAGGACAAGGTTTCATCGAGTACGGGGGAGCCGTCGGGCTGGTAGTCGGCGTCGTCATCGCGCACAAGCACGAACTCGACGGAGACCAGCGCCCCCTGGTAGTCGAAGATGGCGAATTCGACGTTGAGCAGGGTACCGGGTCGGACGGCCAGGTCGCCGGCCGGCTCATCGACGGTGACCGAGGCGGAGCTGGGACCACCGTCGCCCTCGTCGCCGCCGCCACCGGGGCCGCCGCCGCCACCGCCGGGAGCGATGTCACCGCCGTCGGAATCGTCCTGATCGTCACCATCGAGGTCGGGCGGTGGGATGGGACGATCGAGATCGCCGTCGGGCTCGGGCGCGGCAGGCGGCTCGAGCTGTTCCTGCCCGTCCGTGGGTGTAGTGGGCTGCTGGGCAACTGGACAACCACCGAACAACGTGATAGTCATCAAGCTGGCGATGGCCGCCGTCGGCAAGAATCTGGAAACTCGTTGGATGGACATGGGTTGCCACCTCCGCCGGGTAGAAGACGAAAACGCGTCTTGGCTCACACTTACGGTAATGACCGCCCCGAGGCGGCCCCTTATGCGCTACTCTACGGGCTGACAAGTGTCCAGTCAACCATATCTTGCGGCGGGCGCGGCGGGGATGGCGTCCGTGGTCGAGTTTCGCTTAGTCAGATAACGGCAAGGACTTATAATCGTTTCCCTGATCGCGGCCACGCGCTGCACCGCGGGGCGTCAGCCGGACAAGCCGCCGAACGCTCGAATCGAACAGGATCCTGACCATGAGTGAAATCCGAGCTTTTCCGGCGATCCGCTACGCCACCATCCCGGCCGGTCGGGACCTCTCAACGCGGCTGGCACCTCCGTACGACGTGCTGGACGGCGAGGACAAGCGGGCTCTGCTCGAACGCGACCCGCGGAACTTCGTGAAGATCGACCTGCCGCACGTGCCCCCCAAAAACGCCGGGCCGGAGGAGGCCTACGCCGCCGCCAGCCGGCAACTCAACGCGTGGTTGGCGGACGGGACGCTGGTGCGGGATGCCGAGCCGGCTGTGTACGTCTACCACCAGCATTACCAACATGCCGGGACCAAATACGTGCGGAAGATGTTCTTCGCCCGACTGCGGCTGGAGCCGTTCGCGACGGGCAGCGTTTTCCCGCACGAGCGGACGTTCGGCGGCCCGAAGGAGGATCGGCTCTGCCTGACCAAGGCGACCAGGGCCAACCTCAGCCCGATCTTCGGGCTCTACCAGGATGCTAGCAACAGAGTGGCCGGGCGGCTCGAGCAGTCCCTGGGTGTCGAGCCGCCGGCGATCGGAACGCTGGACGGCGTCGAGAATCGGATCTGGGCGGTTGCCGATCCAGCCACGATCGACGAGGTCGCGGGGCTCGTGCGGGCCAAGGCGACGTATATCGCCGACGGGCACCACCGCTACGGCACGGGGATGATGTACCGCGACTGGCTGATCGGGCAAGAAGGGGCGTTGCCCGACGAACATCCGGCGAATTTCGTCCTCTGCGTGTTCTGCGCGATGGAGGACCCGGGCCTGCTGATCTTGCCCACCCACCGCGTGCTACCCGGTGTGGCCGTTGCCGCAGATATGTTCGAGGCGGACGAACGAGTGGAGGTAGTGCCCCTGGAAGCGGGCCACCCCGAGGAGGTCGTCGGGCAACTGGAACCGCTCGGCCCGCAGGCGGTCGCGGTCTATACCGCCAACGGCCGGGGCCATTTCGCCCTCCGACCGAGGCAGCGCGGCATCCTCGATGACCTTGAGCCGGATCGCAGTGCGGCGTGGCGGGCGCTGGGCCTGGCCTTCCTGCATGCGTACCTGCTCGATCGCGTGGTGACACCCAAGCTCTGTGGCGCGACCAGTGCGGCGGTTCGCTACGTCAAGTCCGCAGCCGCGGCGATCGGTGAAGCCGACCAGACGAACGGCACGGCGTTCCTGATGCAAGCGACGACGATGGAGGAGCTGCGCGGCGTCTGCGAGGCCGCCGACTTGATGCCGCAGAAGAGCACGTATTTCTATCCGAAGCTGGCCAGCGGGCTGGTGATTAACCCGCTGACGCAGTGAGCAGCGCTTGCGCAGCCGGTGAACGTGGGCTTGCCGGGGCCGCAGCGTCGGGCTTGCGGCTCTGACGTGTGCGGCCCGCAGAGGCGTTTCGCCGGACGCAGAGCTCCGGCGCGGCGGGCTCTCGACGGTCTGCTAGACGGTAGCGAGTTCCTCAGCCGGTTGCGCGGACTTGCCGCACAGCGAGTTCACGAAGGTGTCGAGCGCGGTCTGGAAGAACTTCCGCGCACAGGCTTGGTCGAGGTCGGCCAAGCGTGCGACGACGCACTCGGCCGCGGGCTCGGCTTTCGAAACACGTGACTCGCTGCGCAACTCGAAGCTGCCCGCCCCCGCGAACCGAAAGATCATCAACAGGTAGGTGTCTTCGGTCAGCTCGAACTTGAACGCGCGGCGATCCCCGTCGCGTGCCGGGGCGGACATGCGGAACCCATGGTCGCGGAGGAACTCGGCCAAGTCGTCGAAGGCCGGCACCACCGAGTCCTGCAATGCCTCTTCGAATTGCTCCACCCAATTCTCACGGACCTTGTCCAGCTTCGCGATGAACGAGCGCTTCCAGTCATCAGACATCTCAGACACTCCGCTATTCATGCCCCTGTGTTCACGGCACGATTCTCCGCGTCTATCCCCCGATCGCCCCACCCGGTGCCGCGCAGGACGGCCCAGCCCCGGCCGCTGTGAAACCAGCGGATGCTCTGCGAGCGCCGCGGGCCACGTTTGGGCCGCACACTAACCAAGCCTACAAAACGTTTGGGAGATTGGGGGCGAATAGCGGGTGCCCCGGCGGATGCGCTCCTCAGGGCGGCTGTGTTATGAGACCGATGGGCTGTCAGCGACCGCGAAGGGCCGCGGGCTTTAGTCCGTGTAGTCCGCCGCACGCGGCGCTGTCCGCGACCACCCGCTTCTTACCCCTGTGCAGATCTTGTAGACTGACCGGATGCCCCAACCAAACCCTGCCGTCGTGCTGCTCTCGGGTGGGCTGGACAGCGCCACCGTGCTGGCCATTGCCCAGGCGGACGGCTTCGACGCGTTAGCCCTCAGCTTCCGCTACGGCCAGCGGCATGCCGTGGAACTGGAGGCCGCCCGGAAGATCGCCGCGGCAGCGCGGGTGCGCGAGCACCAGATCGTGGATGTCGATCCGCGCGTGTTCGGCGGGTCGGCCCTGACGGACGATATCGAGGTGCCCAAAGACCGTGATCCCACCGGCGGCGACGAGATCCCCGTCACCTACGTCCCCGCCCGCAACACGATCTTCCTGGCCTACGCGCTGGCCTTCGCCGAGGTCCGCGCGGCCCGGGACATCTTCATCGGCGTGAACGCGGTGGACTACAGTGGGTATCCCGATTGCCGCCCGGAGTACATCGCCGCGTTCGAGCGGATGGCCAACCTGGGGACCAAGGCGGGCGTTACCGGCCGGCCGGTGCACATCCATACCCCGCTCATCAAGCTCACGAAGGTCGAGATCATCCGCCGCGGCCGCGAGCTGGGCGTTGACTACGGCCTGACGCGGAGCTGCTACGCCCCCGACGCCGCCGGCCGCGCCTGCGGCCACTGCGACAGTTGCCAACTGCGCCTGGCCGCCTTCGCCAAGCTGGGCCTGACCGACCCGGCCCCGTATGTAGCCGGGTAGGCCGCGCGGGCACGGATGGTCGAGCGTTGCGGGTGCCCGCTGACAGGCTATCATGCAGTGAACCGATGGAAGTAGGGAGCCGGCGGAACCGTACGATGCTGGGCCGGCAAAACAAACAAGGTCTAAAGGCATGTCCGACTTGATGGAAAAGGTGTATCAGGCGTTTGACCCGGGTCCGTTGGGTGGCGACGCTGACTTGGACAAGCTGTACGTTGACCTGGACGACGTGCGCGGGCGCGCCGACGTGGTCAACCGCCTTGCGAACAAGATTCGACTCTCGGACACGCCCACCTGTCAGGTTCTGGCCGGCCACAAAGGGAGCGGCAAGTCTACGGAGCTGCGCCGCCTTCAGCGCCAGCTCGAGACCGCCACAAAGCGGTATTTCGTCGTGTTCTGCGATTCCGATGAGGACATTGACCGGAACGACGTCGATTTCCTCGAGGTGTTGATCGCGATCATGCGCCAAACGTCGATCCACCTTCGTGAGGAGGCGGGAATAAAGCTCAAGCCCGGCTACTTCCGGGACCGCTGGGAGCGAATCTGGAATCTGCTCGGCAGCAAGGTCGAACTCGACAGCGTCGAACTCGAAGCCGGCTTCGCCACCATTTCGACCACCGTCAAGGCCAGTCCTGACGCGCGCCTCAGATTACGCGAGCTGATCGAGAACGACACGGGAAACTGGCTTCACGCGGCGAACGACCTCATCGGCGATGCCGTGCTCAAGCTCAAGAAGAAGGGATACCACGGCCTTGTGGTCCTGGTGGATGACCTGGACAAGATCGTCCTGCGGCCGCACCACAAGGCCGGGTGCTCGACCGGTGAATACCTTTTCGTTCACCGCGAAGCCCAGCTCTCGGCGTTTGGCTGCCACACCGTCTACACGATGCCCCTCGCGTTGGCTTACTCGCCGCTCGAAGCGACCATCGCGGGCCTTTACGGCGGCCAGGTGCCCATCGTGCCGATGGTCAAGATCAACGAGCCGCCGCCGAAAGGCGGCGACTGCGTTGCCGGGCTTGAGAAATGCCGCGAGATCGTTCGGCGCCGCCTTGAGAGCGCGGGAACGAACGTGGGTGATGTCTTCGATTCGGCAGAGACCCTCGACATGCTCATCCGGTTTACCGGTGGGCAGCCGACCGAGTTGATGTACTTTGCTCGCGAAGCGCTGATCACGAGTTTCCCCATCACGGCCGAAGCTGTCGGGCGGCCGGTACGCGAGCGCCGCAAGGCCTACGCACGCCAGCTCAGAGCCGAACACTGGCCGATCATCAACGAGGTTCGGAAATCGGGACGATTCACTCGCACGGAGCAGACCGACGAGGCCATTCGGGACTTGCTCGACAGCCGCGCCGTCCTGCAATACGCGAACGACGGCGAATGGTATGCGGTTAATCCCGTGATCGAGAGCGAGCCCTCCTCCCCCACGTAATGACTGCCAAACCGGGTAGCAATGGACCACCGGACGCGAGCGCCGAGGCGGCGCCCGCCGGGAGGCCTGCGTCCGAAGCGACCACCCCCCTCGCGCGAGAGACGGAGCGCCAGGCCGCTGAGCTTCATGCGCTTCGCCGTATGCTCACGGTGTCGCGTAAGACCTTTTCGCTGAGCCTGGCGGTGTGCAACAGCCCCGCGCTACGGGACCACGTGATCGCGACGCTTTCCGAGAGCGTTCCGGGCGTGAAAGTGATCGCAATCCCGCCGGAGACAGTCGATGTCTTTGGCCACGTACGGGGCGCGCTCACGCCAGGGTCCGTCGCCGCGCTATGTGTCGTCGGCCTCGAGGAATCCGTGCCGAGTGAGGCGCAGGCGCACCCAGCGTTGCGCTCGCTCAATGCCTCGCGGGAACTCTGGAAGAAGGAGTTGGCGGTTCCCGTGATCTTCTGGCTCCCGGAGTACGCCGCGACGCTGTTGGCCGTTCACGGCCGCGACTTCTGGCGCTGGTTCAGCCACCATTTTGAGTTCGTCTCCGAGCAGGCGCGCCTGGAAGCCGGCGTCGCTGACCAATATGCCGGCGACACTTCAGCGGCAGCGCAGCTCGACGTTGACCAAAAGCGTTTCCGCATCGCCGAACTTGAGGAGCGGATCGAGCACGGCGGCCCCGAGCCGGATGCGCAGCTCGCCGGGCACGTTCTGCTCTGGCTGAATGAACTGGCGTTCCTGCATCGGTTCCTGGGTGAACTCGACGCGGCAGAGGAGAGCCTCCGGAGGGCGCTGCAGATTAGTCAGAACCTCGGGGCGCTCGAAGACATGGGCGCCAGCTACGGCAACCTCGGGCTGGTGTATCGCGCGCGTGGCGATCTGGACGAGGCCGAGCGGATGCTCCATAGGGCGTTGGAGCTGGAACAGCAGTTGGGGCTGCTCGACGGCGTGGCGGCCGTCTACGGCAACCTTGGCGGAATCTACGCGGCGAGGAGTGATCTGACTGAGGCCGAGCGCCTGCATCTTAAGGCGCTAGAGATCTACGAGAGGCTCGGCCGGCTCGAAGGCATGGCCACCCAGTACGGCAACCTCGGAGGAATCTACCACGCAAAGGGTAATCTCGGCGAGGCCGAGCGGATGCTCCGCAAGGCGTTGGAGATCGACGAGAAGCTCGGCCGGCTCGATGCCATGGCCCGGCACTATGCCAATCTCGGAATCATCCACCAAATGCACGGCGATTTAGACGCGGCCGAGCAGACACTCTGCAAAGCGCTGGAGATCAACGAGAAGCTCGGGCGGCTCGAAGGCATGGCCAGCGACTACGGCAACCTCGGTCTGGTGTACCAGACGCGTGGTGATCTGGACGAGGCCGAGCGGATGCACCGCAAGGCGCTGGCGATCGACGAGAAGCTCGGCCGCCTCGAAGGCATGGCCAACGCTTACGGCAACCTCGGGCTGGTGTATCGCGCGCGTGGCGATCTGGACGAGGCCGAGCAGATGCTACGTAATGCGCTGGAGATCGACGAGAAGCTCGGCCGGCTCGAGGGCGTAGCCATCTCTTACGCCAACCTCGGGCTGATCTGCCACACACGTGGCGATCTGGACGAGGCCGAGCGGATGCACCGCAAGGCGCTGGAGATCGACGAGAAGCTCGCCCGCCTGGAGGGCATGGCCGCCAACTACGGCAACCTCGGTTTGATCTACCTGACGCGTGGCGATCTGGACGAGGCCGAGCGCATGCACCGCAAGTCGCTGGAGATCAACGAGAAGCTCGGACGCCTAGAGGGGGTGGCCAACCAGTACGGCAATCTCGGGAGTGTGTTCGAGGCGCGTGGCGACGTCGAGCAGGCGCGCGAGCTGTGGGCCAAGGCGCGCGACCTGTACGAGCGCATCGGCATGCCGCGCATGGTCGAGATGGTACAGGGCTGGCTCGACGCGTCGGGGGATGCGGGCGGC
>Ga0307378_10003200_pt1 | contig 24147 bp, 25 predicted proteins | sample UN1MG_FD_202238 | JGI IMG/M metagenome (GOLD analysis project Ga0307378, IMG submission 202238) | Soil microbial communities from Risofladan, Vaasa, Finland - UN-1 | ecosystem: Environmental > Terrestrial > Soil > Coastal area > Acid sulfate soil | place: Finland: Risofladan, Vaasa | collected...
TCCTGTAGACTAAAACAGAATTATCCTCTTTTTCAATACCAATTGTTAGAGGAACACTTTTATTTGAACTGGAAACACTATTAAAAAGACTATGATTCCATAAAGCAGCAGGCCGGAAATTATCATCAAGTGGCAGTTGTATTTTTGGTTTTACCAGCGATAATAATTTTTCACTCATAATACTTCACTCTCTTTCTATAATAATTTAACAAAATATCTTTTAAGTTAACTTTTTAAATTTTCAAAGTTACAGGCAGAGTCTCATTTGCTTTGTATTTACCGATTATTATTTCACCAGCAACCCTTAAATTAAAAGGACTATAGTCATAAATCGCTAAAAATGTAGTTATCCCAGGTAAAACCTGATCTAGAACAGGAGCAAAATCCATATTAATCCCCACAGCTTTTAACTCACCTGCAATTGCCCTGCCGGCTCTTTCAGCCAGGCTACTTTTCTTTGCTGCCCCTATTACCATATTTCCCGGGAAATGAGTCCCTCCTACCAGACGGTTGACCATTCCGCCTTCCTGGTCAGTAGATATTATCAATGGTAAATAAGATCTCTTATTTGCCGACAATATCTGCAACTCATTAGAAAGATCGGATATCTGTTGAAGTGATTCTATATTACGCCTAAAATATATTATCCCTCCAACATGATAATTCTCTATCATCTCTTTTATATCAGAAGTAACTTTTATGCCGGTAAAACCCACCTGAAACATCTGTCCTATCTTTTCTTCAAGAGTCATACCGGATAGTATCTTTCTTATAATTATTTTATCCATATTTAATTTACTTTTTTCCTTACCTTTAATTTATATAAAATTTTTCTATACAACAATTTTTAATAAAATCTTTTCTGAGATTTGTTTAACGTACAACCTTAAGGTGGCTAATCAGTACTTAAACAAATCTCATTTTTCTTTTACCATAAAACCTTTCTATTTTTTCTTCCTTCACCTAGTCAAAAGGACATAATAATATCTGTACTGAAATTACAATTAAAGAGTCTTGCTATTATATTGTTTAACCAGGGTAGTAATGCACTAATAATTAATAAAAACGTGATTGAACTAAACATCAAAATAACATGATTCAATTATAGAGAAGGGGTTAGCCAATTTTATACCAATTCCTCTCTATAGCATCATGCCTTGATAGGAGAGTGTCGCCTCAAGTTATTTTACTTATTAATGCTCCTTAATATAATTTAACTCCTCTAATACAACCTCTAAAGACTTCAAAGCAGAGTATGGCATACATTTTTCAGGTTTATTACCCTTCTGTATACAATCAAGGAAATAATCTATTTCTCTAGCATATCCATCTCCATGAAGAATATTTTCTATCTTTGATTTTTTTTCATCAGTTAATTTCATTAAAGTAGGATCTGCAGAAGAGTCGTATATTAAAGTTCCCTTTTCAAATATAGCATTATATGACATATTAAATCCAAACGTAGCAGGCATTATCCACCCTCCTGCTGCAGCTACAACAGGTATATCATCATAAAAATACTGGGTTACAACATGGGAATAACCTTCCCCTTCTTTGTAGACCCCCTGAGATGTAAGTCTTTTTGGTTTTCCAAATAAACTCACAAGGTAATCTACGTCATGTATATGCAGATTAAGTATAGCTCCATTACTTCTATTTTCGTTTAGTAACCAGTTCTCAGTAGAATATAAAGGATGGGAAACATGTCTAGAGAGAAAAAGACTCTGTAGCTTCCCAAGACTTTTATTCTGTATTGTTTCTCTTAAATAAATATATTCAGGCCAGAATCTTAGACAGTGTGCTATCATTAAAGTTACTTTTTCCTCTTCAGCAACCTCTAGCATCTTTTCACCTTCTTCAACAGTCATGGCTATAGGTTTTTCACATAAAACATTTTTACCCTCTTTCATAGCTCTTATTGCTACATCTGAATTCATATCTGTAGGAAGACATATATCTATTACATCTATATTTTTATCTTCGATAATATCATCTATATTTTCATACTGTTTAAATTTAGAGAAATCTATTTTTTCCTCACCTATTTCTATATTGCCACCTACGAGTTCTTCCCCTTTAGTCCTCTTTTTATTCAAATCACAAAGTGCGATAACTCTTGCTTTATCGTTTTTTATATAATTTTTTAGATGCATCATTCCCATAAAGCCAAGACCAATTATTCCTACGTTAATCATCTATATTCACCCCCATAATTCTATCCATTGCCTTTAAAGTGCGTTTTAATAGCCCTTCAGATGGTGGCATCATTTCTGCTGTTATTGTCCCATTATAATTAATATCTTTTAGAGCTTCCATTGCTTCTTGCCAATTTACATCTCCATCTAATAGTTCACAGAAACCTTCAATACCACCCACACTTAGTTTATAATCTTTAATATGGACTGCTTTTACCCTTTCCCCCAATATTCTTATCCAATCTTCAGGATAACCTCCCGTGTATAAAAGATTTCCAATATCTAAGTATGAACCAACTTTATTAGAACCAAAAGAATCTATAAAATCTCTCATCTCAAGTGGGCTTAAAAGGAATTTATTTGCAACATTCTCAATACATATATTAACATCTATGTCTTCAGCAGTTGGTATGATTTCTCTAATTGATTCTTTAGATCTACTATAACATACATCATAGGGAACCTTTTCGTAATCTTTACGAAAAAATACATCCACTGCACCAGGAACTAAGAGAAAACTCTCAGCTTCCAACCATCTCGTAATATGTAACATTTTTTTTACATAATTAATACCTTTCTTCCTAACCTCTAAATCATTATCAGTTAATGAATACTGCCAGGGTATACCACTCGCTATAGTTTTATGAGAAATATTAATATTACCAGCAAGAGATGCCACTTTTTTGCATTCATCTTCAGTAGAATCTATATTTAAAATTCCTGTTTCTCCTATTGTTAATTCAATTCCATCATATCCATTACTTTTAGCTTCTGAAAAAGCTTCACTAAGTGGTTTCTTTTGTTCTAAACCACCCTCAAAAGACCAATAACTTATGCATTTAAGCACTATAAATCTCCTTTCGTATAGCGATATTAAAAATTTATATAAATAACTTTCCTATTTAATTCATACATTATCCCACGCCTCAAGGGCGGGGAATTCCAAGTTAAATTATTTAATCGCACTTAACGTAATTCCCGAAATTTTAGTATATGACTTTGTATATTTTTTTAAGAAAATCTTGAAGATTTCCAAGTTAATTTCTCCACTTGCTTATAAACATATTAATAAAAACTTCTGAATCTATTTCATATTTTCGCATTTGCTATCAATCTCCAAATTTAGTATTGCTGCCACTCTCTTTGGATGGTATGCATGCTGACCACGCATGCTGTATTTTTCTTCAATTTTTTTGGTATCTATCTGATTGAATATATCCTCATATACAAAACAGTCATCATCTTCTTCCAGTAGGTCAACTACATCTTCTGCGAGTAGCTTTCTTTGGTTGAATTCTACTGGATCTTTTTTAAATGGAACGGGCATTTTTTGCTCCTATAATAATTTATATAATGTTAATTATTATAGATAATTGTTTAATTATCTATATGTATTTGTATTTTTGAGTTTATACATTAACTATTTGTAGTTCTCGGACAAGCTCCTAGAAATAGTGCCATAATTTTGTATCAGTGCCATAATTTTGTATCGTTCTAAGAATTATAGATCTATTTAATTCTTGAATTAATTTCAAATCTCCAGTTCTTTGCATTTAATTAAACCTCTATTTATAGACTTACTTTTTCCAGTGACTTTATTAAGTTACTACATAATATAATGACTTAAAAATATTGTCAATAAAATTTATCAAAAAAACTGCAATTCAGACAGTGGAAGCCCGGCCGCGGACACAAAAGCCAAACAATCCACTCTTTTTATGATATCAGGCTGGTCAAATATAGGTTACTTCAAAAATATTTTGGAAATCCTGGTAAATAAAGCAGAGGTAGACGAAAAAAGGGGTAGACTGGCTGCGGAACTTAATTAAAAATTATTAAAAAAATTACGGTAGCTGCCACAATATCCTAATAGGCACAGGCTAAGGAGGACCCTTATTCCAGGTTTTGATTCTTTTGGTAAGCCTTTTTTTACAATCTTCTTCAAGGTCCATTAAAATAAAGCTGTACTCGTCCAGATCAAACACACCATAATGGGAGCCGCTGTAGAGTATTATCACACACTCTCCCGCCCTCTCCTTTTTCCTGAAATTGGTTTTTTTAGCCAGCTCCTTCATATCAGATCTAACCAGGTATAGCTGCATGAGAGAGTAGGCTAAAAGCTTAAAGATAATCTGGGTCAGTACCAGGGAAAATGCCGGGGAGCTGAACTTGGCCAGATCCCAGAAACCTTTCAGCTGGCGGTGGCGCTCCTCTATGCAGGTCCTTTTTTCGTAAAGGTCAAAAGCCTCGCCCGGATATTTGCATCTTTTACTGTGGGCAAGGACAAAGTAGCTAACCTTTCCATCCTCATAGTCGGTCTCCCTTTTTATGGACACATGGAGGGGAACAGACAGATTCTCCCACGAGGTTATATTAAAAAATGAGGCAACCTCTTCCTTTCTGGCTATGAATCCGTCACTGTTCTTTTCCAGTTGATAGGCCTTCCAGTCTGTACCTTTGGCCCTGGCAAGACCCATGACATCATCATATGCAGCCATGCTGGTCTTCAGGGGGATTACCCAGTTTATCCTGTGATCTTTCTTGTAGTGGGTAAGTTGTTGGCCCGTCAATATATCCCCTGTCCATAAGAAGGGTATCTATATATCCCCCGCTTTCTACAAACCCCTCTACCAGGTCCCTTCCTTCATTTAGGCCATTTACATTTCCCGGGTCAAGCCTTGCCCCGGCATATATATAGTAGCTGCCTTCCCTGTCTGTATTTAGAAGGCTTGAAAACTTGTAACACTGGGTAAGCCTTGCTCCGGGGGCATCTTTTTCTGCGTGATTTCCGTCCTCGTCCAGCCATATATAATCAGCATGCTGGTAATTCGGGTTGCCGGGTAGCGGAATGTAGCTTGCATCCTCAATAAATAGGCCGCTTCTGTATGCTCCCTTGCCCGCCATCCAGCGGTTAAAATCATGGTTAAACCACCTTGTAAGCTTCTCTGGACCGGTATCTTTAAAGAACTTTCTTATGGTATCCTGGTTAACAGGATATATCCTTTCCTTTTTGTTTTTATTATTGAAACCAGGGACAGGCCCAAGGTTGAGTCCAAGCATCTTTAGAATAGATCCGTTCTTAAGTACATAGGGGATATTTAGAAAGCTTTCCTCCCCGTACATCTTCGCCGCCATAAGAGAGGCCAGAATAAACCAGGGGGGAACCTCTGTCTTTGCCCTGGGGCTGGGGTAAGTCTTCTCAGAGAAGGGGAAAAAGTCGGTGGCAAGGACAAAGGCAAAAAACTCATCCACAAAGCCCATTTTAGAAAAGCTTCCGTAGTCTATTTCACCTGAGGCAAGTTTCTCTTTTACCTTTTGTTTATTCTGGGTATATACAAAAAAGTTAAACCTTTCGGCGCTCATAGATATTGGTTTTTACCCCTTTTATTTTTTTAAGGTTGTCATAGATCTTTTTATTAAGCTTGCCCAGGTCTGCCATGGCTTTTGTATATTTCCTGTAATTCTGGGCCTGCTGTGTTATCTTATCTTCATCGGCTCTCCTTACAAAGGTAAGTTTTGTCAGCCCGTCTTCTTTTCTGGAGAGATAACTGAAGGGGCCGTGAAGTTCACCTTTTGCGCAGCGGCAGTTTTTATTTCCGCACTTCTTGTAGATGCTGTATATGGATCCTGCTACCATGTCTTTGGGGTTAAGAAGATAGCTTAAAGTCTTCTGCCTCTGCTTTTCCAGGAAATGTATTTTCTTTCTTACAGTGCTTATATCCATAATATTGTACGTAATTTAATATATTACATACCATATTTTAATAGAAATTGCAAGCCTTTCTAAATTAGTTTTGGATTTTTCTTTTAGGGGTGTGAGCAATAAATTATACTCTTAAAATAGCTGGGTTTTAAGGGTATAATTCCAATATTGTAAATTATCGAAATCTAGTGTCTGAATTGCAGATCAAAAAAAATCTCTTTAACCAGCTCCGGCGAGTGATTTTTCTTCTCACCTCTAAAAAGCTAGTTTTTCCTTTAAAATAGGCATTTCTGCTGTTCTGTAAAAAATAACATAAAATTTTTTCTTCTCACCATTAAAAACTGTTAGGAAATTAGATGTTAGGAAATTAGATTGACAGTTTATTAATCGTTTTTGTATATTTGAGTTAAGGAGTATGAATGAGAATTTGTGTCCGTTAAAAATAAGATTTAAAGTCCACTAAAACAATATTCAGTGTCCGATTTTACAATAATACGCAGTCACTTAAGAAAATGGTTATTTAAAATGCTACAATAAATCAATGCTTTTAAGCTTTATTTTGGGTAAAATTAAGAAAAGATGAAGAATTGCTGGGAATCAAATAGTAACATTTATGGATGTTGCTGTAAGAGGTATAATGAATTGTGGGATGATGTAATAATACCAGGGATGGATTATGTAGTGGTTGAAAAAACTCCTGGGAAATATGGAAAAGAAGTTAAGGTTCTCACTGAGCTTCCAGTCAATCTACAGGAGTTTGTAGGGAAAGTGTAATTATCTGCCATAAAAATTTATGTCACATAGACTTTAATAAAGTGAAAGAAATAAGGCTATAGGTATGCTGCCTTATTATCTTAAAATCGGGTAAATTTTATAAAAACAGGGAGTATATTATGGAAACTAGAAAAATTAACTGGGGAGTACTTGGATGCAGCAATATATCTAAAATAGCTGCCATACCTGCGATTCTCGAAGCTCAAAATGCAAATCTTTATGCCGTTGCAAGCAGGTCAAAGGATAAAGCTTATGACTACTATAATATGTTTAATCCCCAAAAAGCATATTATAGTTATGAGGAAATGTTGGAAGATAAAAATATAGACGCTGTCTATGTATCTTTGCCAAATTCCATGCATAAACACTGGTCAATTATGGCTATGAAAAGTGGTAAGCATGTATTGTGCGAGAAGCCTATGTCAGTGAGTGCAAAAGATGCTGACGAGATGAGAGATGAAAGCATCATGGATAATGTATTGCTTATGGAAGCATTTATGTACAGGCTAAATCCTAAGACTATAAAAGTTAAGGAATTAGTGGATAGCGGGGCTATAGGAAAAGTTAAAAATATTTACGCCAATTTCACTTTTTTTGAACCTGTATCAGACTTAGCTGTTTTCAAGAAAGAACTTGCAGGCGGGTGTACATACGATGTTGGCTGCTACTGCATCAATATTTTGAGATACATAACAGGGGAAGAACCGGGCAGCGTTTTTGCGAAATCAATATTCCTGGATAACGGCAGTGGGGTAGACATCAACACATCCGCTATTTTAGAGTTTAAAAGCGGAATACCTGGAATGTTTGTATGTGGTTTTGGTAATTTCCTTACAAATAAATATGAGATTTATGGTACTAAGGGGAGAATTGAGGTACCATGTGCGTTTTTACCTGAAGAGATTAACAGGATAATTATAGAAAAGGAAGACTCAATCCAGGAGATAAGGATTAAGAGTAAGAGTCAGTATACACTAGAAATAGAGCATTTTAGTGACTGCATATTAAATAATGCCAAACCTTATATAACGCTGGATGATACAAGTAACAATATTAAAGTCCTGGAAGCCATTTTAAAATCATCAAATGAAAAAAGAGAGATATTTTTATAGAGAGAATTATATGATTTATTAATTATTTCCTCAAAATCCTCTCTTATAACATTGCGCGGATTTGAAGATGTTAATCCAGGTCTTAGCACAATTGCCATTATATTTTTTGTGTTCTTAACTAAAATTTCATTGAGAATAGATACCCACGCACAGAAGTGCGTGGAACTCTGCCCTTGCGGGTTATTAGATGGAGTTTAACATCTTTTATGAGATTTCTAATAGCATCTACAAATATATATGTTGCGTCTATTAGTGGGAGATCCAAAAGCAAATTCTTATAAATTGTATGGAAAACTATTATGATGTTTTACCCAAGAATTTGAGTTTACTAATCAATAAAAAATCATTTCTGTAATTCGATTACTATTGAATATTGCCTTCTAAATCTATTCCATTTACGCTTACAGCATTTTCATAAGCTAATGCAATGAAGGAAGTACTTATTTCTTGTTGGGGTTTCATTCTTATTGCAGTTTTATTTTTTATAGCTTCATTTAAACCAATTGGAGAAAAACTTGAACACATCTCAAGGGCCATACATGAGACTCTTCCCCACCATGGTGCAGTCTTGCAACCTTTTCCATACATTCGCCATATCCATAAATATGGAAACATTTTTAAATCCCATCGCACACCAAATCCAACTTTTTTATCAGTATTGGTTACAGCATACCAGCTATCCCCAAGTAATTGCAGACATGCTTCGTCTATGCTTTGGCTTCCATCTTCTATGGTAGGTGATTTGCTGAAATCTATGATTTTTCCACTATATCCCCTAATTTCAGGCCATTTTATTTTAAAATCTTCTATTTCATCATATTTTCCTTCATTTTCAGGCTTGAAAATATACTTTATCTTATTTTTTGGTATATCGATAATTACACTATCGTCTAGAAATGCACCTCCAAACGTTGGGTGGTGGGTCCACATGAGATCTATGTCTGCGTATCCTTCATTTATTAATCTCTCAGAGATATAAAGTTTTGCATCATTTGCTTTAAGAGTCAGGATCTTTTCAAGATAAAAAGGTGTTCTATACGTTCTAACCATAAATTTTATAGAAATTATCGCAGGACTGTTTTCAAGTATCTGGTATTCCCACGGTATGAGACAGATTTCACCGTGCAATCCTTGTTCAGTACCTTGAGAATGAACACTTATTCCAAAATTAGGGATTATTTCCTGCCACCCACCTTCATAATAATCCATAAAATTACCTTTTTTTGAAGGTATTGTGGATACAAATTTGGATGGTGATTTTATTCCCCAGGGAGATAACCACATAAAGTCTGTATCTTTTGGCTTATATAAAAACTCAAATATGTCTGTTCCCTTGTCAATAAGGATTGAAATTCTAAGATATTCATTCTCCAGAACAGCAATTCTTAAATTTTTATAGAAATAATCAGTGCTTAATCTGCAGCCATAATTTCTGAAGTGATGATAAAGCATACAAAGTCCCCACCTTATTTTTTATTACAATATATAATACAAATACACCTTTTGGGTCGCCTTTTTAAATTCATAATTTATCTACAGAGCCAAATTCCGTCATTTTATTTGAAACTAATTTGACAATCTCGTCTCTACAGGTTCCCAGATATTCACGTGGATCAATAACTTCGGGCTTCTTTAAGAGAAACTCCCTTAATTCTGCAATCATACATAATGTTATATCAGTATATATATTTACCTTTTTTATCCCCAATTTGATCGATTTTTTTATCTGCTCAATCGGTACCCCTTTTACTTGATGTAAGCTACCACCATATTCTTTGATTTTTTGAATATATTTTTCAGGCAAACTGGAAGCTCCATGCAATACCAGAGGAGTTTTTGGAATCCTTTCATTAATTTCAGCCAGTATATCAAATCTCAACTGCTGTTCACCCACAAATTTATTTAATCCATGACTGTTTCCAATTGAAACAGCAAGAGCATCTACTCCCGTATATTCAACAAATTCTTCTACTTTTTGAGGATCGGTAAATCTTTGTTCATCTATTTCCATATCATCTTCTTTCCCTCCAATAAAACCTATTCCCCCTTCTACTGATACCCCAAATTTGTGAGCATAATCCACAACCTTTTTAGTTAATTTCAGGTTATAATCAAAACTAGAAGGTTTACCTTCCTCATCAAAAGTCCCATCTATCATGATAGATGAAAATCCGAAATCAATTGCCTCCCTGCATTGGTCAAAGTTTTGACTATGATCAAGATGCATTGCTATGGGAATCTCTGAATTCTCTTTTATTACAGCATCGATTAAGTAAGCTAGATATTTAGAATATTTAAGACTTTTTTTACTTATCATTATAATAAGTGGAGATTTACATATGATTGCAGCCTCAACAATACTTTCGATCTGCTCCATGTTGCTTATAGCAAAGGCTCCAATGGCATAATCTCTCTTCATTGCATCTTCTAATAAAATTTTTGTTGGAACTTTGGACATTTGATTAACAAATCATAATTTTAAAAAAATCTATTCAACTAATGAAAATCAAAGATAAGGTGCACACGACCATGCAGTTATTGATTTTTTTTCACCAACATTTACAGAATAATGTGGTTCACCTGGAGCAATCAATATTGCATCTCCCTCATTTAGCAAATGGAAATAATTTTATTCCTTTACTGCACCTGCCGTAAGACCTTCTATTATATAACGCTGGAATATTAAAACAAAAATTACGGGAAAGATTATTGCCAGCACAACTGATGCAGTTATATTCCCATACTCTATGGAATATTTTGTAACAAACTGTGCCAGTGCTAATGGCAAAGTTTGTACTTTCTGAACATTGATTATAGCCATTGCACCCATGAACTCACCCATTGAAAAAACAAAACAGATAACTGCAGAAGAAACAACTCCGGGTAAAGAAAGTGGGACAATTATCTTTATAAGTGTCCCAACTTTCGATGATCCATCTATACGAGCAGAATCTTCAAGATCTTTAGGAATAGACTTAAAATAACTGTATAATATCCAGATAACTATAGGAAGAAGCCAGGATGTCTGCATAATTATCAATCCTTGTAACGTATTTGTAAGACTCAGTTGTTTAAATATCAAATAGAAAGGAATAAGAAGTGCAACCGACGGAAGCATCTCTACAAAAATAAGCGCGATAAAGACCACATTAGATCCCTTAAACTTTAGCCTTGCAAAAGCATATGCTGCAAAAATTCCAAATACAATACAAACAATTGTGGTTGCTACTGCGACTATCAAGCTGTTTTTTAAAGCTATTGCTATATTAATCTTTCCCCCGCCAAGAACACTAATAAAATTATCAATAGTAATATTTCTTGGTATAAAATTTGGAGTTGGCAAATATAGTTGTCCTTTGGGTTGAATACTGGTTATTAAAATCCAGTAAAAAGGAAATAAAAAGAACAACATTATCAGTGTGACAAAAAAGTACAGCATTGATCTTTTTGCCCTATGCGGGGATAGTATTCTTCTTTTCATTTTAATCTTCTTTACTCATCTTTCTCATTATTACTACATAACCTATGGTATGGAGTGAACCCACTCCAAGCTATAGCCTAAGTTTCATTTATTAGGCAGCATTACTGCCTTGATGACTGGTTTTGAACCGTCAATAATAGCTTCATTATCTCTTTTGCCTGATCAAAACTAAAAGTATGTGTTACAATATCGACTGCAGATACCAGTTCTTCTTTAAGCAGGTTAGCAGCAACAGGAAAATTGATAGCTGGTTCGGCAAACGTAGGTTTTAGTGTAATCTTGCGAAATATCATATCATTAACATCCAGATTTATTATGCTCTTACCACCAAAGTGTAAACCATAAAATGTTATAATTCCCCCGAATCGTATAATTTTCAACGCATCATATAAACTTTGTGGAGGTGAAGAAACTATTACACGGTCGACACCATCAGGAAATCTTTTTTTTATCTCTTCTATTATATCATACCTGCCGTTTTCGAGAACAAGATTGCATCCCAATTTTTCAGCTAAAGCCAGGCGCGCTTTTTCCCTCGGATTATCGGCAGGCAACCCTGTAACTGCAACGAAACCTGCACCGCTTAATCTTGCTACCCTTGCAGACATTAAACTAAGTGGACCTGGCCCAAGAATAACTACACTGCCTCCTGTAGGAATTTCGGCATTCAGTACCGATGTTAGAGAAACTGCAAGAGGTTCTGTTAAGGATGCAGAAATATAATCAAGCCCATCAAACTTGTTAAGACAGTTAAACCTCACAGACATGTACTGTCCCATACCTGGTTGGTTCTCCATATCAAACATATTTCTGCATAATTCAGTATGCCCGCTCTTACAGTCTTTGCAAACACCACACATAGTACAATCTTCAACTATAACACAGTCACCTACTTTAACATTCCTGACATTTTTTCCTATTTCAATAACCTCTGCAGCAATTTCGTGACCAAGCGGCATAAAATCATCTTCCCAATCTTTAACGAAATTAATGTCTGTTCCGCAAACCCCACATGCATGAACTTTTACAATAACATGATCTTCGTCTGGGGCTTCTATCTCCATTTTTCTTATTTGTGTATTAAGATATTTTTTACCGTAAAGACTTTTACTTTCCAATCTGTTCTCTAATGTCTTATTTATTATTAAAACTAGTTTAAAGATTTTTATTTCTATTTAACTTTTTAACCAGATCCATAAAGTTTACCGTCAGCTCCAGGATAAATAACGTCATCTGCATGCTTGAGTACTGAATCAATATCAGAAAATACCTTTTCAAAAGCAGTTACGATTTTCTTCATTAGTTCAATATCATTCGGTGCATGAATTCCGTGAACAACAGTGTAGTTATCACAAAGTTCTTTTGCTACTGGGTAATCGTTTACGCTGTAGTTATACTTGATACCTTTATCTTCATTAACAATCCATGGATATTTTGAACCTCCATAACCAAGTTTACTTTGAAAAATATCCTGCCCGGGTACAGGCATAGTCTGCCACTGTCCTACTATTACACCTTCTTTGTATAGCGCCTTCTCAACAGCTATTCTGAATTTACGGGGCGGGCAGTCTGCACCGGCGGCTTCAGGGTCAAAGCGAATATTGTACATAAAATAAACATGCTTGCACTCAACCGGACAATAAGGGGGGATGGTGCCGGGTATTTTACCTAATTTTTCTGTAAGATATTCAGCATTTCGAATGCGTATATCGTTATATTCATCAAGGTGCATTAACTGACCGCGTGCAAAAGCAGCTGGTAATTCCTGGTTTCTGTACATATATCCGAGAATAGATGCGTTATATTTTCGTCGGTGGCTTACTTCATCTACTTCGTCACCAAAGCAACGTATAAGGTTGCCTTTCCGTAAAAGTACTTCATCATCTGTAACATATAATCCCCCTTCGCCACCACCGAGGTTTTTAAGTATATTTAAACTGAATGCTGCGATATTTCCCATAGTTCCCACATTTTTACCCTTATAAGTAGCTCCGTGAGCCTGACAGGCATCTTCTATTACAAACAAATTATATTTTTTTGCAATTTCTAAAATAGGATCCATATCCGAAGGTAATCCCTGAATATGCACCGGAATAATCGCTTTGGTTCTTTCAGTAATAACTTGTTCGATCTTCTGCGGATCAATATTATAAGTTCGCTTGTCAATATCTGCAAAAACAGGAATGGCATTCTGGTGAATAGCGCAGGAAGCAGAAGCTAAAAATGTAAAAGCTGATGTAATTATTTCATCACCAGGTTTTATCCCGATAGCGGAAAGGGCCATATGAAGCGCTGCTGTTCCACTGCATGTAGTCAGGCAATATTTTACACCCACATAATCCGCCCATTCTCTTTCCAGTTCTGTAACCTGCGGGGCTGTCCCACCAGCAAGAATACCACTATCAAGAACTTGATTGACCAAAAAACGAGAATCTTTATTGACTATAGGCCAGTTTTTATAATTTTTGCGTTGCAAGACGGGTGTCCCGCCTTTAATAGCTAATTTTTCTTTCATTTTCACCTTCATTTTTGAATCTTAAATAGGGTTTTTATATTCAATATCACAGGATTTTTAATGCATCTCAGCTTCACATGTCCCTATTCCAGGTCTATAAAAATTAAATTGAACATTCGGATGATCTGCCAGCAGCGACATAGGAACAGAAGAGTCGGGAATTTTCCTGGAAATCATCAAAGTAGTCAGCCTCATACCGAAAGGATTATCATGATTACCAGCTTGCCATATTGATACCTTGTCGGACTTCCAGGTTTCAACAGGTCCAACTGTTATTGCCTGCGAAGGAATACATGAAACAACTCCACCTCCAGACGTTCTGGCATTCTGAAGGATTGTCATAGGGTGAAGATCAATAATTCTTGCACCATATTTTCTATAATCTTCAGGACTTGGAGGATTATCTTTATATTTTCCTTCCCTCTTAACCGGGTCATTGAAAGCCCAGTGTTTAACATCTCCCTGTCCGCCCTGCATAATTAAGCATTTTACTTTATCAAAAGACTTGGAATACTCTTCGATATTATCTGCTCTCAGAAAATGCATGTTCTTGTCCGGCATCCTTAATTCTTTTTTGATTCTGTTAAAACATAATTCCAAATCAGCCCGTGCAAAACTAAGTGGATTTGATAAAGGTACTTCTTTTCCATTCATGTACCACTCGTCCATTCCCCAAAAATGTCCATATCTTACATTCAATTCCAGGTCATTTACAATTTGTGCCACCAGAGGTAATTGTTCTGTGGGACCGATAGGTCCGCATATTCCAGATGGTTGACTGCCAGTCGCTTGTTTCCAGCATGTGACATATTCCAGAGCTTCAGCTAAATAGAAAGATTTAATAGTATCATAGAATTTTATAGCAAACCCCGACCTGGAAAGCTTACCAATGTCTTCTATCGTCAGTTTTGCAGCATCATTTAATATTTCTGCATCTAATGTTGTATAATCCCACCAATCCGGGGCAACCTTACTTAAACTTCTCATTTTAATTCCTCCTCTAAAAATCTGTTTTATATTTTTATATTGTTAACATTTATACTTCCTTATCAGATATATGCTCCTGTAAAATCAGGATAAATTTAATTCTTTTTTAAAATATTCTATAACTTTTTTACACTCTTTTCTCATGCTATCCTCTAAAAAACATTGCTTATGGTTTAAAGATATATCCTCCTCTATCTCAAGCGCTAAGTCAATTGTGGATTTTTCCCTTTTTTCTTCCCATCTATCCCAGGCAAATCTATCAAAAATATTCGGATACCATATCTCTTTTTTGAAATCTCTAAGAGTTTTATCGTTCATTAAAAAATTCCCGCCTATGCCGGTTTCTTTTATATCAGCAAGTGAGACTGTTTCATCATTTACTTCAAATGATCCCATCATTCTTTTTATATAACCTGCCGTCTCATCATCAATAATCAACTGGGTTAAATTTGCCGCATTATCAGCACCGCTTATCCCGAGATGCCCAAAAATATCACATCCGGATAATATACCGAACATCAATGTTGCTGCTTTTTCAAAACCAGGTTGTGCATCGGGAATCTTTGAATCTGTCATACCGGTATTATTATAAACAGGAAATCCATAACTTCTCGCAAGCTGGGTTATTGCTGCTGCCGTTAATCCCTGTTCAGGAGAACCAAATGATATCATTGCAGTCCTCATACTCATTATATGCGCTTTAACAGTTTTTGGCAGGATGGTTTTTGGTTTTTTGTTTTTACGGCTTATGACATTATTTATAGTGGAGATTATTAATTCAATATTATGTCCATCAACATTGAATACCTCCCAGTTAAAAGTCTTGAGTTTTTTATCCAATGGTTCAATTCCTAGTATTTCAGAAGTCCTGCCATCTACCTGATAGCCATTTACATCTATAATTGCAACAAGATTATCAAGCTTATTATGAGCTGCAAACATAAATGCCTCCCAGACCTGCCCTTCATCACATCCTCCATCTCCTAGGAGCTTGTCCGAGAATAAGAATCTAAGTTTTTTACATACCACATACAGTATAGCAGTCTACTGTTAGACACGGTATATTGTGGTTATAACTTAAAAATATTTGTCCTCGGACAGGCTCCTAGGTGGACCCAGTAGATATTTCAACTTGTCTAGATCCTTTTCGGGTTTCAAGTTTTCTATTAAAATAATTAATCCCATCTTTTTTCTCCGTCCATTCAGAGTATTTTGTATCAGGGTGAAAAGAATTCTCTAAGGTACCAACATTTACAATTGCATCCAGCCCCATATTGAGCTCTTCCTTTATTGAATCCTTCTGTTCCTTGTACTTGCTGGTTAAATTAAAAAACATCGTGAAAGAACAGGGAGTATAATCAACCTTCTCGTAATCCATTGTACCAAGTATTCTTTCTTTTGAAGTCATATTGGTTTTCATAAGCTCTATTCCTCTTTAAAATATATTAAAAATAATTTCTTATAACTTAGTTCTCAAGAATTTTAATATCAAACAATTTGCCGAAATTTTTTATATCCTCACTTAAATCCCCGTATGTCATATGTATATATTCACTTCTTAAGTTCTGCACAAAATTATCAACACTGCCATCTATCTTTATGAGAGCATGAGGCCATATTGGATATCCGCATTCCCTCATTATTGCTTCTTTTTCATTTTCACTGACACTGACGGCTTCTCCTGTAGTCAAATGGATGACATATTTTGAATCCAGTCTGGCCAACCTGATTAATGTCACCATTCCGGGTTTTGCAAAAAGTTTTGTACAAATACCGCTTGCTTTTGCCTCAAGAGTCGGCTGCATCAGCAATTCTACTTCTTTTTTTGGATTCAGTGTTAGTTTGGGGGAACCGGCTCCATCATCGATTAATTTAATCATATTTTCTTTTTTAATTGCCAAATTGACATCAGCCGTAAAAACCGGCTCAGAATCAATCCTTAACAAACCGAGAATATATGCCGAAAGTGCTCCATTGCTGTCATTAAGACAGGCTGATATGAAGCCCCGGCTTGCCAGCCTGCTCTGCGCCAGACATGCTGAACAATAATTATCACTTAAATCAAAGGTGCATTTTACCCCTGTAAAATCATATCTTTCTTCTTTTATTATCTTCTCCAGCGCAAAATAAGTCCTGATCGAATTCTCGAATACTTTATTGAACTCAGGGATACTTTTATATTCACCTTTTAGTACTTCATAATATTTTTTAATCTCAGTAATTTGAAACTTCTCAGCTTCAACTACGACAGTATACTGATCAGTAAAACCTGTAAGAATCCCAAAATCCTTAAGCCATTGATTTGCATCAACTATACCTGTAAGTATGCCCATACCCTGGCCACCGATGGATCCGTATCGTGATCTTCTTAAGATATTTCGCACCATCGCTGCTTTTGAGTAAGAAGCTATTTTACTTATCACTTCAATGTCATTTATGTCTCCATATGCTACCAGGTTATTTATTCCAATTTCGTCAAATCCGCCCCTAGTTGCTGCAAGTCCGCCAATTGACCATGCTTTTGAATCATCAATAGCATATACAATTACAGGTCTGTTCATATTTCTGACAAACTGGGTTACCTGGTCAGCCCAATTCCATGTGGATATGTATAAAAATATCACATCTACATCCTCATCATTGAATCTCTTTTCAGCACCGTCGAATTCATAAAAGGACCCCAGAACATCCTCTATCACTACAAGATCCAAGCCGCTTTTAGTCAGGCCGCTTTTAACCTTCTCCAGACTCTTTTTATCAACCCAGTTATCCCCAGTCTCGTTTTTTGCTTCCTTATGTGTGGGACAAGTAATGGCCAGAAATCCAACTTTTGGTGCTCTCATAGTCTCCTCCTTTAAAAAGTTGATATTGTCTCTATAGTTCTATCATCGTACTAATAATTGTACAGCCTAAATTTCTATTGTCAAAAAATAATTGTCTTTACTAAATACTTTATTTATGCATGTTTTAATCATCTTTAAGAAATTTTTATTTCATATTACTTAAAATTCAGGGAGTTAGGGTTTAATGGCTCCATCTTGATGCCTCTTCAACAAAAGCATCAATGTTTTTAATGGGAACCTCGGGACCGAGAATATTTGAAGGAGAAAGTATAAAACCACCATACTTCCCGATATTTAACATTCTTTCCTTAACCTCTGCACGAACTTCTTCACATGTGCCAAATGGCATGGTTCTCTGATTGCTAACAGTTCCCCAAAAAGCAATTTCGCCAGCATAACTTGAGACAATCGAATCCAAATCCATGGTCTCGGGTTGCAATGGATGGAGCACATCGAATCCAACTTCGATGATATCAGGAATAATGGAGCTAATATTCCCACAGGAATGTAGAAAAGTTATAGTATCTGGGTTTCTTTTTTTAATTTCCGATATTATATCCTTCCAGGCTGGCTTGATAAATTTTCGCCATAATTCCGGCCCTATCTGAAGCGAACTTTGCGTCCCCGCATCATCATAAAAAGCAAGGATATCAGCTCCTGCTTCCTGGGAAGTAAGTGCTAGTTTCTTGGTAAATTTTTTCACTTTTTCCACCACAGTTTGCGCTGTCACTGGAGCCAAAATCAGGTCCGTCATGAATTTTGAGTGTCCACGCAACCACCATGACCATTCATAGATACTGCCTGCATAGCATGCTGTCATTTTGCCCATATTCCTTATCATTTCAGCCCAACAAGATACTTCCAAAATACTTTCTTCTGATAATCTGGGTTCAGGATATGCTTCAATCTCTTCAGGATCGTCCATAAGAGCAAGAGGAGATTTAAAATTTTTAAAAGTGGGATCCGTGGGCCACTGATAATATAGTATACCCCAGGCATCGAACTCAGCTCTATCAGGGATTTCATTGTAATATATGCTTGGATCTTTAATGGTGGTAATAAACTTTATACCCCCATTAAGTTCTTGTGTACCCTTCGATTCAGGATACGGGATAGCTATAACGTCATAATCAAAATGCTCATAAATTAGCTTTTTTATTCCCTTTTTTGCTTTGTAGCGGCTTAGTAAAGTGGGATTAAACCCTTGAGTGGCTCCAAAATCAAAGCTCCATGGAATTCTGTCTGCAGAATTTTTTTCAAGCAATATTTTTTTCATTCTCTCCCTAGAGTCCATCTATTTGTTTCTCCAAACCCAGAATCATTGTTACAAATGTTGTCCATGCTAATTAGATTTAGCATCTATAAGAAAAACAAAAAGAAACTTTGCCTTGAGAATAAATTTCTACCCTGAGTAATCAATAGCCATGTAAGCCATTATTTTGATGAGGTTCATTACGCTTTCAACTTCTACATATTCATCAAGACCGTGCGGTTTGCTTCCTTTAGGTCCCAAAACCACAACATCTGTTTTGCTTGCCAATTTAAATAAAAAAGCATCACATACGTGGGGAACACCCTTTTTAATATAATCAATATCGAACGCTTTAAAAGATCTTCTCAAAGAATTTAATGCAGGATGGTTTCTGTCTGTCCTGTGCCCGCTGAGATAACGAGTGACCCTTTCAAAATTAGGAAAATTATTTCTGAACTCCTGGTATTTATTCAGCTCATCATGCATAAAGCCAATTAGATCTTCCGTAACCTCATCTTCCTCCATACCTGCAAAAGTTTCCACCCAGAAATAAAGATGGGCTTCTGTTGGAACTCCCTTAGCTTCAAAACATTCCTTCCCCCCTGCATAAAAAAGAAAAGTTAATAATGGCAAGAAGGGATTATCTTTATAGGCATCTGGAACTTTTGCAATTTTATTTCTCTCCTTATTATACTTCTCCAGTGAAATGGCTACCTTACTTAGTTTATAAATTGGATTTGGGATTTCATATCCGATAGGCGTTATGCCACCCTCACCCGATTCTTTAATTGATATCTTCCAATCGCTTCCTCCCCTTGTCTCAATGCCGCTCACCAAACCACTTGGCTCCGATAATATCGCAAAGTCAATATTGGGATATCTTAATCTGCATGCCAATGTCCCATTGACTCCACCGTATTCCTCATCCACTACACTTTCAAAAAAAACGTCACCTTTTAGTCCCAAGCCCAATTCTGTAATGCATTTGATTGCAAATAATGATGCTACCAGGCCTCCCTTCATATCCATTGAGCCCCTACCATAAAGCTTGCCATTCTTTATCTTCCCGCTGAAAGGATCATCAAAAATTTTCCAGTGCTCCTCACCGGCAGGAACAGTATCCACATGCCCAGATAGAACTAAAGAACTCCCTCCTCCCCTTCCCCTTAAAGTTGCAACCAGGTTGGGTCTTCCCTTATACCTTCTTTTCATTCCATCTATCGTTGGGAAAAATAAGGGGTGTTCTTTTATTCCCTCTATTTCATCTGTATCAAAGATTTCGATATCTTTTTCCGGAATAAATTCAGTCAACTTGTTATAAAGATACTCCTGTCCTTTTTTTTCATTTCCAGATGGAGGAATATTTTCAGTCCTGATTTGCACTAACTCTGAAAGAACCTGCAGAATCTCATCGCGATTGCGTTCAACGAAATCATTAATTTCTTTCTCGTAGCTCACCTTTAACTCACCCTGAACCCTGTTTCTGTAAAGAGCAAGATTAATCTTTGGTCTTGGATCAAACCTGTAATACAACTCAATAATCCCATCATTACCATCCATTCCTGCCTGATTTTACCAGTTTATCAATTATCTCTGCCTGTGATTTGTATTATTTCTCCTATCAAATATCTTTCTTCCCAAGAAAACATAATCAGGAATCAGATTTTATGGTTTGTGTTCTTGATTATCCCTTTATCGCACCACCCATCAGGCCGCTCATCAGTTGTTTTTCAACCAACATAAATAATAACACTATCGGTACAATACCTAAAATAGACGCAGTCGTGATATATTGCCACTGTACAGACCAGCGGCCTACGAAGCTATATAGCCCAACCGTCAAGGGCCGCATTTCAGGCGTAGTGGTAAATGTAAGAGCAAAAACAAATTCATTCCAGGCAGTAATAAATGTATAGATCATTGTTGCAGTCAAACCCGGCATGGCAAGAGGGATCAGAATTTTAACAATGGCTTGGAATCGATTACAGCCATCGATCATCGCCGCTTCCTCCACTTCAAACGGGACATTCAAGAAATAAGCGCTCAACATCCAAATAGAAAAGCTGAGGGTAAATACAGCATTAACCAGTATTAGGCCTAAATAACTGTTCAACAGTCCAAATATAGACATCTGTCTGAATAATGCAATGATTATGATTATCGGGGAAAACATCTGCACCATTAAAAGCAGGTACATAAAAAACTTCTTACCCCTGAACCTGAGCCTTGCAGTAGCATAAGCAGCTGGAATTGAAAACGCAGCGTTTAATAAAGTTGCACCAATTGCAATAATGAAACTATTCAAAAAATAACGGGCCATCGGGTATCTCTCGAATACCTCTCTGTAGTTCTTAAATGTGGATTTTACCGGTATCCACGTTGGAGGGGATGTATAAACCTCACTTACATCCTTCAATGATGTTATTAATGTGACTAAAAACGGAAATAAACTTATAGCTAGCATAACCGCAAGTACAATATACATGATCATCTTTAGATTTAGGCTTCTCCTCAAATCACTCCTCCTTAAAATAAAATCGAGCATAAAGTAAACTAAATACCAAAAGAATCACAAAAGTGACCGTACCTGCAGCAGCTGCAATTGCAGGTTTGTAATATACAAAATAATTCTTATATATCCAAGTTATAAGTATGTCCGTTGTATCTATCGGGCCACCTCTGGTTAATATCCAGATCACAGAAAAATCGTTAAACGTCCAAAATGCCGAAAGAAGTGTAGCAACAATTAAAACCGGCCTAATAAGAGGTAGGGTAATGTATCTTAACTTGTTAAATACACCTGCGCCATCAATTGCAGCAGCATCGTATAATTCATCAGGAATGGCCTGTAGCCCTGCTAAAAAAACAACAGCCATGAATGGTATACCTATCCAAATATCCACATACAGTGCAGCTATAAATGCAGTTTTCGTATACGCCAGCCATAACGGTGGATTGCTTATCCCTATTAATCTAAGTGTGTGGTTCAAAAGTCCAAAATCATAATTGTATACCCATAGAAATAAGATCGCAGATATCGGGACAGGAGCTGCCCAGGGGATTATAAGAAGAGTTCTTGCGATTTTTCGCCCTTTGAATTTAATATTAAGAAGTAAAGCATATATCATTCCAACAACAGTTTTCACTAAAACGCCAACAACCGTCCATACTACAGTTCGTGTTAGGATCTCCCAGAATTTTACATCTCCAAATAATAGTTGATAATTACCGATTCCCAAAAAAGCCTTAAAACGTCCCAACATGTCCAATGTAAAGAAAGACATTACTATGACGTTTACAACTGGGTAAAACATGAACAATATTAAAAACGCAATGGCAGGAAACAACAAGGCGTAAGCTATCATGGATTCCTTTTTATTAAATCTTCGTCTGGATATCCCGGTCCTCATTCCAAACAAATTTGCCCCCTTCATTTACAATTGCCCATTCTGCACAAATTGTGGGCTTCGGTCACAAGACCGAAGCCCTGCCTTCAAATTGTTCCTTCGTTAATTTATTTTATTGAATACCTCTTTCTGCGTCTATCTTTCCCGCTGCTTCATCCAAAGCTGCCTTTGGATCAACATCCTGTAAAAATACTTTACCGATTGCTTCCCAAATAATATCGTTTGCTCTTGGCCATTCAACCATCAAAGGCCAACCTTTTGCCTTGCCCATCGCTTCAACCATTACTTGATACGTTGGTGCCTGGAAGTATTCATCCTTTGCAGATGATTTCGTTACAGGTGGAAAACCAGTTTGCTTATCAAAAGGAATTCTCCATTCTGGCTGATAGAAGAAGTCGAGAACCTTTCCTGCTTCAGCTTTTACCTTTGATGTATTAAACATCATGATTGAATCTGTAATAACGACTGTCCTTGGATCTTTCGCCCCCTCAAAATATGGCATTAAAGCGGAGCTGTATCCGAATGTTACCTTAGCATCTTTAAGCAGTGACTCAACAAATCCACCTGACAGGTGAAACGCAAGCTTGCCAGCTATGAAAACTTGCTGAACTTCATCACGCGTATCAGCCAGGACAGTTGGTTGAGTAAGTTTTTCTTTTACCAATGATTTCATAAAGGTTAAGGCCTTTACTCCTTCTTCACTGTTAACCGTACACTTACCAAGGGTTCCATCTTCGTTAACCTCAAAGAAATCTCCGCCTGCGCCATAGAAATAGTAAACAAATTCAGTTAGTTCTACATACGGGCTCTTTCCTATCATACCAACACCATACATTTCAGGTGGATTTGATACTTCCTGAGCAGCTGCTTTCATCTCTTCAAAGGTTTTTGGCGCTTCGGGAATAATGTCGGACCTATAAAACATAATTCTTGGACCCGCTGCAACCGGGAGAGCCTTAAGTTCTCCGCCGATCTTTCCTTCCATAGTTGCTGCGATTATGTCCTCAAGAACTGGTTTACTTATCCACTTTTCAATGGGCTCGACTACTCCAAGATCCATGTACTTCAGCAACCAACGGGTTCCAATAACAGCGATATCCGGTGCTTCTCCACCAGCAACAAAAGTATCGAGGCGAGCCTCGTAATCATTCCATGAGGTGCTGAGCATCTGCAGATCAATATCAGGGTTTGCAGCTTCGAAAGCTGCCTCAAAATCTTTTAGATACTCCGGCTTGATACCATCATATTCTGCCCACATAAATTTTACCACTTTCTTTTCTCCTGCTGGGGCTTCTGCTGGTGCTGCTTCCTCTTCAGCTGCTGCTTTTGGCTTACAACCTACTAGAGAAAACACTGCAACCATTGCTATGCTTAATAGCAATACTACTATCCACAATAATGACTTTTTCATTTCTTTTACACTCTCCTTTTAATAATTCTACAACAATTTTTAATAAAATCTTTTCTGAGATTTGTTTAGGGTTTTGGCTTCGAAGACATTAAATCATACCTGAACAAATCTCATTTTATTTCACCACATATACCTCCTTTCTATTTTTTCTTCCTTCACCTAGTCAAAAGGAAGATCTTTATTGCTTTGATATAATAATCACCCCCTTCATTTAACAAAATACATATTTTAACTTTCTCACCTCCTCACCATATAACCATTAAATTTTCCTCTTAATTTGAAAAACAAATATTCTAACAGCTAAGCTATCTCAATCGTAAAAGTCTCTTAAAAAAATTGTTTTTATACTTTTGTTTAAATTTTTTTTATTAGTAAAATATTTAAGTAGCACCTACCTATTTTTTATATTTATTTAACCTCAAATCAAGAAGAAATAGAAAAATGAAATATCTCTTGCAAAGGAATAG
>Ga0307378_10003202_pt1 | contig 24130 bp, 23 predicted proteins | sample UN1MG_FD_202238 | JGI IMG/M metagenome (GOLD analysis project Ga0307378, IMG submission 202238) | Soil microbial communities from Risofladan, Vaasa, Finland - UN-1 | ecosystem: Environmental > Terrestrial > Soil > Coastal area > Acid sulfate soil | place: Finland: Risofladan, Vaasa | collected...
TTTAGACCCGCCCGCGGGCCGATCTGAAGGTCGGCCCCTACGTGGACGACGCGCGATTCACGTCAACTCGTAGGGTATCCCTTACTCTTCGGTGAGCGTGATGTCAATGCCTGTTACATCTCCCCCATCAATGGGGTAGTAGAACAAATCGGACCAGCCCGAATACATCGTACCCTCGATATCGATCCACGCTTTGGCTATCCCTTGGTGACGTCTAGCAGCATTGACGTAAGTTATCGAGTAAGTTCCATTTAGTGCTGTTAAGACAGCCGAATCGCATGCAGGATATAGTATCGAGGTGTAGAAGTAGTATATAAACACAGAAGCAGACCCCTGTGGAGAACCATCTCCTCTGAAGACGGTACCACTTACTTTATTACTCCTGTCCGACAGGGGGTTCTCTTCCTGGCTTGATATACCGTCCGTGCAGGCGGCCAGAATAAGGGTCAGGCAAATTACGCCGGCCAGGCCCACAGCGGCTAGCAACCTCTTCATCTTTCCTCCTCAAGTAGTCGTTGAAGGAACTCCGATAGTCATAATACAGCCAACATTCGTATCTGTCTACAGACTAAATTAGGCATTTACAAAAAAAACAGGCAACCGATGCCTGTGTTAAAAAGCCAGTAGTTTTAATAAGTTACGCCTCCAGCATCCGCTCGATGGCCCGGCGCGCGGGCGCGGCCACCTCCTCGGGAACGGCCACGGGGTAACGGTCCTCGCTGAGCGCCGTGTAAACGCTCTCCAGCGTGGTCACCTTCATGTTCCAGCAGACCATCTTCTCCGCCGCGGCGGGGTGGAAACGCCGGTCGGGGTAAGCCCGACGGAGCGGGTCCAGGAGGCCCACCTCGGTGCCGACGATGAACTCGCGGTCGTCCACATCGGCCGGGTAGCGAAGCATCCCCCCCGTGGAGGCGACTCGGTCGGCCGCCCGGCAGACTTCGAGGCGGCACTCGGGGTGGACCATGACCTTCGCCCGCGGATGGGTTTCCTTTGCCCGCCGGAGGTCCTCCAGGGTCAGGCGGTGGTGGGTGGGGCAGAAGCCGGGCCAGAGGCGGATGTCCGTCTCGGCGGGGTAAAGGCCGATGTCGGTGCGGCCGACCTGGAGCGCGGCCCACTCGCCCAGGTGCCGGTCGGGGCAGAAGAGGACCGGTCGGCCCGCCGGCGCATTACGTAATATTTCCACCGCGTTGGCGCTGGTGCAACAAACGTCCGAGACCGCCTTCACCTCGGCGGTGGAATTCACGTAGGTGACGACGTAGAGCTCCGGGGCCTTTTCCCTCGCCTCCCGCACGTCGTCGGCGGTAATCATGTCGGCCATGGGGCAACCGGCGCGGAGCTCGGGCAGGAGCACACGCTTTTCGGGGCAGAGGATGGCCGCCGTTTCGGCCATGAACAGGACGCCGCAGAGGACGATGACCTTCGCGTCGGTCCCTGCGGCGTGGCGCGCCAGGCCGAGGGAATCGCCGGTGAGGTCAGCCGCCGCCTGAACCTCGGGGAGCTGGTAGTTGTGGGCCAGGACGACCGCGTCGCGCTCCCGGCGCAGGCGGGCTATACCGTCCAGCATGAAGTCGGTTTCCAGCGGCTTGCCCATGAGATTCGCCGTCACCTCGGCTTTTTGTTGGCCAGGGCGTCCTGGTCGGTGTAGGGCTCGTACGACTGCCCGGACACGAGAAGGCCGAGGTAGTCCTCGATGGGCAGGGGATCGGGCCAGCCTTCCAGGGAGTCCGTCGCCCCGGAGGAGCCGTAGTCGGTCAGCTCGACGACCACGTCGGTAGCGCCGCTCGAGTCGGGGATGGAGAACCGGGCGACGCCGAAGAGCGGCACCTCGTCGGCGTACCAGGCGTCGCCGGAATCGGAGGAGATTTTTCTGCAGGAGAATACGCCCGCCGGAACCTCGACCTCCACGCCGTCCTGTGTCTCGTACTCGAGGGATTCACCGGCCCCGAACATCTCGCCCAGCTCCCCGAGGGCCGACAGGAACTCGCCGAGCATCTCCGGGGTCAGCGAGAGAACAATGCGGTCCACCATCTCGGACGAGTCCATTCCGAGGAGTATCTCTCCGCCGAAGTTGCCGTAGTAGGCCAGCAGGGATTCGAGGTTTTCGAAGGGCGCCTCCTGGGCCCCCGGCTCCCGGATGTGCCGCGCGATGTCCTCCTGGAGGAACTCCGCCCCTCCCTCCTTCAGGGCCATCTGGAGCACCATCCACCCCATCCCGGGCATCAGGAGATCCACCTGGAGCCACGGCGCCTCGGCGTGCCCGGCCGGCTCCACCAGGGAGACGGTCACGGCCGCCTCGCCGTCCACGTCGGCGTAGGTCACCCATTGGCCCGCCTCCCAGGGTGTCAGCTCGAAGGCCGGCGTCCCGGCGGCGAGAATTCCAAGAAAAAGGGCGATTCGTCGCATCTTTCGACCATCCGTAGGTTGGGCGGGGGCGCGCCGCGGCACGTGAGTATTATAGCCGGTCCGGGGAGGATGCGAAAGGGGTGCTCCTTGACACCCGGTGAACCGGGCTCTATATTTGACCGGGGTTGAGGAAACCCGGCGTCGTGCGGGGCGTGACGGCAGATTGCCAAGGAGGCGGGGATGGGCAGTTCCGAGTACGAGACTTACCGCCGCGAGCTCGAGCGTGAGGGGCGTATCGCGCTGTGGACCCTGTTGTCGGTGGGGCTGGCGGGCGTCACCTTCGCCGTGGTTCACGGGGCGCGCACCGGCTTCACACAAGGCGAAATTTGGTTCACGCTCATCTTCGGCCTCTTCGTGCTGGTTGACGCCTTCTTCCTCACCCCCATCTACCGCTACCTGGCGGCCGCCTGGGTGAGACGCCGGCAGCGTCTGCGCGGAGACCCCGTGGATGAGGAGCCCGACGCGACGGTCGTGCGGTGGGTGGACACCAAGGACGTCGAGGATTTGCTCAAAGAGGAGCCCGAGAACCGGGGAAAGGGTTAGGGAACGGACCGCTCGGCGCAAGCGGGACCGCCGCCCCACGTCTCGCGCGAACGGTTCCGTGAAGCGGAGGTGCCGCCGGGCCGGCTGACGCCCCGGCGCTCGTATGTTAAAATACGCCTCCCCGCATCCCCGACGCGGGTCGAAGTCGGAGACATTCCGATTTGAGCCTGTTTTTCCCCCTTCAGGTGAAGGGGCGACTACCGCCCGGGTGGTTTTTTGAACATGAGCGACCGTCTGATTCCCCGCCGAGCCCTGGCCAGTGTGTCCGACAAGACCGGGCTGGTGGACTTCCTCCACCGCCTCAAGGGCGTCGAGCTGCTCTCCACCGGCGGCACGGCCGGCGTTCTGCGCGAGGCCGGCCTCTCGGTCATCGAGGTGGCGGATTACACGGGCTCCCCGGAGATTCTGGGCGGAAGGGTCAAGACGCTGCACCCGCGCATCCACGGCGGCATCCTCTCCCGACGGACGGAGGATGACCAGCGGGACCTGGAGAGAATCGGCTCCGTGGAGATAGACCTGGTGGTTGTGAACCTCTACCCCTTCGCCGAGACGGTGGCCCGCGGGGCCGCCCCCGAGGAGGCCGTAGAACAGATAGACATCGGCGGGGTGGCCCTGTTGCGCGCGGCGGCCAAGAACTTCAACCACGTCGTCACCCTGTGCGACCCGGCCGATTACCCGGTCGTCCTGGAGGAGATAAACGCGGGCGGAGTGACCCTCGAACGCAGGCGCGACCTGGCGGCCAAGGTCTTCGCCCACACCGCGACCTACGACGCGGCCATAACCGGCTACCTGACCCGCGGGGAGGGGCTCCCCGAGCTCTACATCGCGGCATACCGCAAGGGGCGCGAGCTGCGCTACGGCGAGAACCCGCACCAGCCCGCGGCGATTTACGTGCCCCTCGCGGGCGGCGGGGGGCTTGCATCGGCCGAGCCGCTCTCGGGAAAGGCCCTGAGCTTCAACAACTACTGGGACATCGCCTCGGCGTGGAACGCCGTGTGCGACTTCTCCTCACCCGCGGCGACCGTCGTCAAGCACACCAACCCCTGCGGCCTGGCCGAGGCCTCCACCCTGGAGCGGGCCTACGAGCTGGCCCTCGAGGGCGACCCCCTGTCGGCCTTCGGCTCCGTCGTCGCCCTCAACCGCACCGTGGACCAGAAAACCGCGGAGCTCATCCACGACACCCGCTTCATCGAGTGCGCCGTGGCATCGGACTACGCTCCCGGCGTTCTCGAACTGTTGACGAAGAAATCCCAGCGCCGCTTCATCGCCCTGGGGACGCCCGAGCCGCCCACCGGGCTCGAGGGGCGCTTCATCCCCGGCGGACTGCTCCTCCAAGGGGTGGACGACGAGTGGTCCAGCGAGGAGCGCGTGGTGACGAAGCGGGCCCCGACCGAGGAGGAGTGGACGGCGCTGCGGTTCGCCTGGCGCGCGGTCAAACACGTCAAGAGCAACGCCGTCGTCCTGGCCTGCCGGGAAAAAGACGGCGCGTGCTGGCTGGTCGGTGTGGGCGCCGGGCAGATGAGCCGCGTGGATTCGGCCATCATCGCGGTGCGCAAGGCCGAGAGGCGGACCCGGGGCTCCGTGGCCGCTTCGGACGCCTTCTTCCCCATGCCCGACGGCGTGGAGGCCCTGACGTCGGCGGGCGTTACCGCCATCATCCAACCCGGCGGCTCCAAGGGCGACGAGGCGGCCATCGAAGTTGCGGACAGGGCCGGCGCGGCGATGGTCTTCACCGGCACGCGCCATTTCAGGCATTAAAAAAACAACGTAGGGGCGGGTCTCCTGACCCGCCCGCGAGGCGACCGGTAGGACGAGTCCTCCACGGTCGCACCTACGAGGCGACACATGCGCGTCTTCATCGTCGGCGGCGGCGGACGTGAGCACGCCCTGGCCTGGGGGGTATCCCGTTCCCCCAGGCTCGAAAAGCTCTACGCCTACCCCGGAAATGCGGGCATCGCCGGCATCGCCGAGATTCCGCCCCTCCCCGGCGATGAAATCGGCACCCTGGTTGACTTCGCCCGCGGGGCGGCCATAGACCTCACCATCGTCGGGCCCGAGGCCCCCCTCGACGGCGGCATCGTGGACGAGTTCGGGCGTGCCGGGCTCACCATCTTCGGTCCCACCCTGGCGGCCGCGCGCATCGAGTCCTCCAAGGCCTTCGCCAAGGAGCTCATGGCGTCCGTCGGGGTGCCCACGGCGCCCTTCGGCGTCTTCGACGATTTCAACGCCGCCTGGAAATACGGCACCACGCACCGACTGCCCCTGGTGGTGAAGGCCGACGGGCTGGCCGGGGGTAAGGGCGCGCTCATCTGCGAGACGCCCGCCAAGCTCGAAAAGGCCCTGGACGCCATGCTACACACCGGAGCCTTCGGACAGGCCGGGAAGACCGTCGTCATCGAGGAGTTCCTGCACGGCGAGGAGGTATCGCTCTTCGTGCTGGCCGACGGGGGCGGGGGGACCTGCGTGCTCGCCAGCGCACAGGATTACAAGCGCATCGGTGAGGGCGACACCGGCCCGAACACGGGGGGGATGGGGGCCTATTCGCCGGTGTCCATCGTGACCGACGAGCTGGTGGAGCATGTCATGCGGACGGTGGTGGAGCCGACGCTGGAGGGTATGACGGCGGTGGGGCACACCTTCGCCGGGATGCTCTACGCCGGGTTGATGCTGACGGAGAACGGGCCGCGCATCATCGAGTACAACTGCCGCTTCGGCGACCCGGAAACCCAGGCCATCGTCCCCCGGGTGGCCGACGACCTCTTGATGCTCATCTACGCAGCCGCCACGGGGCACCTGCCCGTGAAGCAGGTGAACCTGACCAAGAAGAAGGCGGCCTGCGTCGTCCTGGCCAGCGAGGGTTACCCGGGGCACATCCAGACCGGGCACGAGATTGCGGGCATCGGCCGGGACGATTACGCCAGCGTCGTCTTCCACTCCGGGACGCGGGTGAGCAAGGGGAAGACCGTCACCAACGGGGGGCGCGTGCTCGGGGTGACCGGCATGGGAGCCACCATCCGGGCCGCGGTGCACAACGCCTACAAGCGGGCGGAGAAGATCCGGTTCAAGGGGAAGACCCTGCGGAAGGACATCGCCTGGCACGAGCTGGAGCGGTTGACGAACTCGTCGGGCTAGGGGAGAACCCTCGGAGGTGCGTTGAGCGGAAAAAACGAGAAAAGGGTGGCCGTGCTCCTGGGCTCGGCCTCGGACAAACCGGTGATGGACGCCGCCTTCGAGATTCTCACCGAATTCGGCGTCGGATTCACCGGACGCGTGCTCTCGGCCCACCGCACGCCCGCAGAGGTCATCCGATTCGTTCGGGAGGCGGAGGCCGGGGGCGTCGAGGTCTTCATCTGCGGGGCGGGGATGGCGGCCCATCTGGCGGGAACGGTGGCCGCTCACACGACGAAACCGGTCCTGGCCGTCCCCCTGGAGTCCGGCGGCCTGGGGGGACTGGACGCGCTTCTGGCCAGCGTCCAGATGCCGGGGGGGATTCCGGTGGCCGTCTTCGCCCTGGGGCGGGCCGGGGCGGAGAACGCCGCCCTCTTCGCCATCGGGTGCCTGGCCCTGTCGGATAAAGAACTGGCGTCCAGGCTCGCCGAACACCGCGAAGCCCAGCGGGAGAAGGTCCGGCGGGACGACGGGGAACTACAACGAGAGCTGGGCGATGGAAAATAAACTCATGCCCCTCGAACCGGAAGAAAAGCGGTTGAGCTCCGATGAGCTCACCCCCCGGCGCATCGTGACCGAGCTGGACCGCTATATCGTGGGTCAGGACGACGCCAAGCGCTCGGTGGCGGTGTCCCTGCGGAACCGCTGGCGGCGGCTCCAGCTCCCGCCCGAGATCGCCTTCGAGATAACGCCCAAAAACATCATCCTCATCGGCCCCACCGGGGTGGGCAAGACGGAGATAGCCCGCCGGCTGGCCCGCCTGGTCGGCGCCCCCTTCGTCAAGGTGGAGGCCTCCAAGTTCACCGAGGTCGGCTACGTGGGCCGGGACGTGGAGTCCATCATCCGCGACCTGACCGATATAGCGATGAACATGGTCCGCGAGGAGGAGCGCGCCCGCGTCGCAGAGCTGGCCGAAAAACGGGCCGAGGAGAAGCTTCTCGAGCTGCTCCTGCCCCGACCGCCCGTGCTGCCCGGTCCGGGAGCGTCCGAGGAAGAGCGCAAGGAATACGAGGAGGCCCTGGCCCACCACGAGCGCAGCGTGGAAAAGTTACGTGGGCTTCTGGCGGCCGGGGAGCTTGAGGACCGCGAGGTGGACGTCCAAGTGTCGAGTTCGGACAACCCGGTGCTGAGCGCCTTCTCCGGCGCGGGCCTGGAGGGCATGGGGCTCGACCTGGGCGACATGCTCTCGGGCCTCTTTCCCAAGAAGAAAAAGCGCGTCCGGTTGAAGGTCTCCGAGGCCCGCCGCGCCCTGGTGAACGAGGAAGCCGAACGCCTCATGGACCAGGAGAAGGTCACCCGAGAGGCCCTGGCCCGTACCGAGACCACCGGCATAGTCTTCCTGGACGAGCTGGACAAAATCGTCGCGGGCGGGACGATTCACGGCCCCGACGTGTCCCGGGAGGGCGTCCAGCGCGACCTCCTTCCCCTCGTGGAAGGCACGACGGTCAAAACCAAGTACGGCCTGGTCTCCACGGACCACATTCTTTTCATCGCGGCCGGGGCCTTCCACCAGAAAAAGCCGTCGGACCTCATGCCCGAGCTCCAGGGCCGCTTCCCCATCCGGGTAAAGCTGCACTCCCTGACGAAGGAGGACTTCACCCGCATCCTCACCGAGCCGAAGAACGCGCTGGTGAAGCAGTACCAGTCGCTTCTCGGCACGGAACGCCTCCGGCTGGAGTTCGCTCCCGGCGCCGTCGAGCGCTTGGCCGAGCTCGCCGAGTACATCAACACCCACACCCAGGACATCGGCGCCCGAAGGCTCCACACCGTCCTCGAGGCCCTGCTCGAGGAAGCCTCCTTCGAGGCCGCCGACTTGGATCGGGAGCAGAAGCTCATCGTCACGCGGGAGTACATTGACGAGAAGCTGGAGAGCCTCGCCAAGGACGAGGACCTCTCCCGGTACATCCTCTAGCTCCGGCCCTAGGCTCGCCTACGGGGCGGGGTGGGCGTTTCCACCAGTTTTCTCCGGGATCCGTGGTTTTTCACCGATCCCCCTAGCGAGGTTTTCGATGAACCATTACAGTCTCAACCGCTACGGGCTGCTCGCCATGATCGTTCCGGGCGCCCTGGCCGTGCTGGCGACATGGAGGGTGGAGATCAACCTCTTCTCCCTGTTCGGGGTGCGCGGATTCAGCCTTACCGGCGCGCTGGTGTTCCTCGTCCTGGCACTGACCGCGGGGCTTCTGTTGTCCACCGTCTTCGGCTGGTTCGGCCGGCTGGTCCAGCGGTCCTTCTTCGGACGGATACCGGGCAGCTTTTTCCTGGAACGCGCGAGCCGCGAGGCGGGGCTGTTGAGGGTGAAACTGGCTCATGGCGCCGGGCATTCCCTCGACCGCAACTTTCCCCAGAGTTTCGCCAACGCCTTCCGCACCTACTTCAAGTACGAAACCGCCAACGACGAGCTGCGCGACAGGCTGTGCCTGTCGGCCCTGGCCGAGCACTCCGCCGAGGTCCACCGCCGTCTGGAACGGCTGGAGGCGGGTGGGCAGATGCGGATGAACCTCGCCGGCCTGTTCCTCCTCTACGCGCTAGGCCGGCTGGCGTGGATTCTCTCGTCGGGGTTGGCCTTCACCCCACTGCGCATCGTGGAATTGGCGCTATCCCTCCTGTTGTTCCTCGGCTTCGTCTGGAGCTACCTGAGCCTGGTCGGCGTCTACTACCACGAGCTCTACCTGGCCTTCTTCGCCCTGACCGTGGATGAAAACGTTGACCGGCCGCACGTCCGGCTCCAGACCCGCGCGGACGACCGTCCCCGGCAGAGGCACCGCCGGAGAAAGCCGGACTCGGGCGGTGGCGACCGTTCCTCGGGAGGTGGTAATCGTTCCTCGGGCGGGGGCGACCGTTCCTCGGGAGGTGGTAATCGTTCCTCGGGCGGCAGGGATCGTTCCTCCGGCGGGGGTGATCGTTCCTCCGACGGTAGAGACCGACCCCCGGGTGGGGGTCAACCACCCCGCGAGGGTTGATAAACGAAGAGGGGCCCGGCGCCCCTCTTCTTTTTTAAACGGATACGGCGGCCCGCGGGCGGGTCTGGAGACCCGCCCCTACGTCATCGCAACTTTGGGTGAGGATCGGCGTGGTCTCCCTCTCCCTGTGGGAGAGGCCCGCCTCCGGGCTGGGGTGAGGATTGAGATTGGTGTAGCAGATAGCGCGGCGGCCCGCAGAGGGGCCGCCCTACGTCATCGCAACGAGATGCGGGTCGGGGTGAGGGGTAAAAAACGGGCGGGTGTGGACACCCGCCCCTACGTCATTTATCGCAACATTGTCGGCCTACCGCGACGGCGTTACGAGCTGCCCCACCTCCATCCGCTCCAACCTCCCACCGGGCGGCCGCCAGAGTAGCTCCACCTTCAGCCTAAAGAAACCGGTCGGGAGGTCGAAGTCCCCGGGGACGAGCCCCGACTCGGCCAGGACTTCCGCCAGCCGCTCCCCCTCGAGGTCGGGCTCGAGCTCCGCCGAGAGCACCCACCAGCGCCGGGTGTAGAGCCCTTCGGGCGAGTCGGAGTAGGGCGCCAGCCGCGCCCCGCGGGCGAGCTCCGTCGGATCCAGCGCCGCCAGGGAATCCAGCCGCTCCTTGGCGTAGAGCGCCGCCCGACCGGCCATCCCCCCCGCGGCCACCCCCTCCTCGGCCCCGGGGATGGCCAAAAGAATCCCCGTCACGCCGATCAACAGGATGGCGCTGGCGATGAGCATCTCGATGAGGGAAAAACCGGTCTGACTGGTGGTCGAATCAGGCATCGCCCTTTGTGCACAGATGGAATCCCACGGTATCTTTGACTCCGTAAAGCGCCGCCTCCGCCGGGGAAAGGGTGGCGGCGTAATCAATGAAGCGCACCGTGAAGCCGGATTCCTCCAGCCTTTCCTCAAAATCATTTCCGTAGACGCGGACGTGATCCCATTGGCCGAAGTGTTTCTTCCGCTCCGCGGGGGAGACGATGGAGAAGTCCTCGTAGGTCGGCCCCCGCTGCGGATAGTGGGGCACCTGGATCAGCGCCCAGCCGTCCGATTTCAGCACCCGCCGCATCTCCCGCATGGCCTGACGATCATCGGGGATGTGCTCCAGGACGTGGAAGCAGAACAGTACGTCAAAGCTCTCCGTCGGGTCCGGAAGGGCGGTGAGGTCGCCGTTGCGGTCCACGTACTTGCGGTGTAGGTCGAGACTGGTGTAATCGAGGTTGCGCTGCCGGTGAAAGAGGCGGTGGAGCGTCAGGTCGGGGGCGATGTGAAGCACCTTGAGAGGCTCACGGAACAGATCCGTCTCCCGGCGCAGGTAGATGAGTTCCAGACGCTGCCTCCGCGACGAGACGCAGCCGGGGCAGAGACGTTTCAAGCCGTGGGTGATGAAACGGCGAAAACGTCTCCCGCAGACCGGACATTCCACCCCGCCGCCGCGGTAAAAAAGCCCGCGGAATTTGAAGTAGAGCTGACGCAGATAGGATCTGAGGGAACTCGGAATCAGCCGTCCGAGAAGTTGCTTCACCGTCTACCTCCAGCACACCAGGCCGGTGGCCTCGTCGGGAAGGCGCTCCAGCTCCCGGCCGGTGAACTCGACCACGACCAGCTCGGTCAGAAAGACCACGGCCCGGCCCAGGTGCCCGCCGTACATCGCCCCGGAGTGGTCGGCCAGGCCGACGTGGAGGTGGGCGTGGCAGCGGCCCTCACGCCGGGAGACGTTCCCCAGGAGCGAGACTATCTCCAGGCCGCCGGTGAGCTCGCGCTCTTGGTAGGCGTGTGTTTCTTGGTCGTAGAAGCCGATGACCGCCTCCGCCACGGCCCCGATGCCCGAGATGAACCCCTGCGCGATGCCCTGCTCGTTGACCAAGCGATCAATGTAGGCCACCAGCTCCTCGCCCTTGGGGACGCGGACGAGAAACCGGCGCCCTTCGCTGAACTCGTAGAGGCCCACGCCCCTCCTTCTCCGCAGTTACATTTCAATCATACCACGTCGGCGGCGGGTGTTGGGGCTTCACCCGTGACCGTCCTGCCCGACCGGGGCGAGCGCTACCTCTCCACCGGCCTCTATTCCGGGCGGTCTCGAACGACCGGCGGTTGCGGCCTTGAACGGCCGGCGGTTTTCGGGTAGGATTGGGTATCCGTTCGACAACCAAGGAGCAACCATGCGCAAGATGTTTATCCTCCTGCCGCTGCTTCTGGCCCTGCCGAGCCTGGCCTTCTTCTCCGTGGGCGCCCGGGTCGGATACCTCATGCCGCTGGGCGATTACGGGAAAACCTTCTCCGGCGGATTCACCGGCGGCCTCAAGTTCGACCTCGGCATCCTCCCCTTCCTGGACACCTCCCTCAACATCACCTACGTCGAGGGCACGGTGAAGGAGAACTCCTACGGCATCCCCTCCACGGAGATGAACTCCATCGTGCCGATCTTCCTGCAGGCCAAATTCAAGCTGCCCGGCATCATCACCCCCTACGTCCTGGCCGGATTCGGGCTCTACTTCTACAGCCTGGAGTACACCAACGAGGACACCGGGAAGTACGTGGACGAAACGGGGGCCAAGTTCGGCTACAACGCGGGGCTGGGGCTGGAAATAGGCTTTCTCGGATTCATGGGGGCCTACGCGGACGGGACGTACCACTGGGCCGACACCGAGCCGGCGACCATCAACTCCCTCACCTTCCAGGCCGGATTTTACGTGGGATTCTAGCTTTCGGTGAACGAGCGTTCGGGGAGTCCGCGGGCTCCCCGTTCTGGTAGAATGTCACCGTAAACGGCCGTCGCGTTCGGAGCCGCGGTGAAAAAAATCGCCCTTCCGCTTCTGCTCCCCGCCCTCGCCGGCGCCTGGTTCGAGGGTCCGGTGGACACCTCGGCGGTCCACGACGACGCGTGGTGGAACCGGGCCGAGGCCCACCGCGAGCGCGCCTATGTCCCGGTGGCCTGGGACGAGGGGCTCGTCGAATTGACCTACACCGACACCCCGCCGGGGCTGGTCGGCGTCTACCTGGTCGGCCTCCGGGCGGGGTGGGAGTCCAAGCTCACCGAGCTGGAACGGATGCTGACCGAGGGACGGATAAATTGTGTCGTCTTCGACGCCAAGCCGGCGCCCGGCGAAATCTGCTTCCCCCTAAAGGTTCCCGAGGAGCCGCGGCCGGAGCTGGCGACCTACACCCCGCTCCGCGGCTCGCCCGCCGACGCGCCCGACCTCTCGCCCGAGGGGCTGGCCTGGGAGCTCAAAGCGGTCCATTCCTACTACGACCTGCCGGGGCTGGTGGAGCGCCTCCACGGGGCCGGGGCCTACGTCATCGCCCGGGTCGTCGTCCACTACGACCGATACCTGGCCCGGTACGACCCCCGGGGTGAGACCAAGGATTGGCTGGCGGTCAAGGACGAGCGCACGGGGCTGGCGTGGGTGGGTCACGCCGATTCGGTCTGGGTGGACCCCTACGCCGAGGAGGCCTGGGATTACCATCTCGCCGTGGCCCTGGCCTGCGCCGAGGCCGGGGTGGACGAGGTCCAGTTCGACTACCTGCGCTTCCCCACCGAGGGCGACGTGCTCCACGCCTACACCCCCCACGCCGGAGGCCGGTCCAAGGAGTGGGCGATCAACGCCTTCCTGGACCGGGCGGAGGAGGTGCTGCGCCCGACGGGGGTGAAGCTCTCCGTGGACGTATTCGGTTTTTCGGCCCTGTATGAAAAACGCAACCCCGAGGGGCAGGACGTGGACGACATGGCCCTGCGGCTGGACGCCCTCTCGCCGATGGACTACCCGAGCCACTTCGGCTCCGGCTTTTACTCGGGGCCGGGGCGGACCTGGCGGATTTTGGAGGACTGCGCGGCGGTGCTCAAAGGGCGTCTGGAGGCGGTGGAATACGTGGCGCCTCCGCCGCCCGATTTCCGGGCGGATTCCACCCGGGCCCTCCTCGAGCTGGCCCACCCGGGGATGGTCTACCGGTACTCGCCGCCGCCCGAGTTCCCCGGCACTCTAGCCGCCTGCTCCAACCGGCCCTTCCTCCAGGCCTTCGATCTCATGGCGCCTTCGGACTTCACCGGGTACGTGCGGGACCAGATTCGCGGGGCGCTGGCCGGCGGCGCCGACGGCTACCTCTTCTGGCACGCCAACTCGAGCTACGGTCCGCTGTGGCCGGCGCTGGACCCGATGTGGAGGCCGCTGCCCCCGCCGCTCAACCCCCCGCCCAAAGTCGAGCCCGTCCCGATAATCCCGGCGGGGTCGAGGTAGAGGGCTGAGCCGACATCAAAGGTCGGCCCGCGGGTAATTCACCCTCCCCCCTCTGGGGGAGGGTCGGGGAGGGGGGGCGAAAGCAGCTCCCCTCTCCCAGTGGGAGCGGCGCGCCGACGGGGATAGGGGTGAGGGCTGCATTATAAAAAAACGGGCGGACCTAAAGGTCCGCCCCTACGTCATCGCAATCCGCGAGGCACGGGTTAGGGTGAGGGCTGCCTTATAAAAAACGGGCCGACCTAAAGGTCGGCCCCTACATCATCGCAATCATCAGGGCACGGAGCCCCGCCCTACATTATGCAATCTACACAACCCTCAGGCGTACTCCGTCCCGACCGGGTGCGCCGCCCACCAGTCCCGGGCCGCTCGCACGTCCCGCTCTATCTGCGCCTTCAGCGCGTCGAGATCGGGGAACCGCACCTCGTCGCGCAGCCGGGCGTGGAAATCCACCGCCACCGCCGCCCCGTACGCGTCCATCCGCTGGTCGAAGAGGTGGACCTCCATCATCGGCTTGGCCCCACAGGGTGAGTCCTCCACCGTCGGGCGCCAGCCGATGTTGGCCACACCCCGGTAGACGTGCCCGATGAGCCGCCCCTCCACGGCGTAAACCCCCGGCTTGGGCGGCATCTCGTAGTAATCGGGGATGTTGGCCGTGGGGAAGCCGAGCTTGCGCGCCAGCCCGAGCCCCTTCACCACCCGGCCCAGCAAGCGGTGCGGCTTGCCCAGAAGGCAGGCCGCCCTGGAGACGTCACCCTCGGCCAGGAGGCCGCGGACGGCCTTGCTCTTGACGACCAGGCCGCACTCGGTCACCGGCTCGAGCACCTCGTCGCGGATACCGAGCCTCCCGGCCAGCTCGCCGAGCTTCACCGCGTCGGCGTGGTCGGACCCGAAGCGGTGGTCGTAGCCCCGCGCCATACCGGTCATCCCCAGCTCCTCCACGAGCCGGCGGAGTAATTCTTCGGCGGTGAGCGCGGCGAAGACGGGGTCGAACTCCACCAGAATGGCGGCGTCGGCCCCGGCCAGGGCGAGGAGCTCGAGACGGCGCTCGACGCTGGTCAGCGGCTCCGGGGCGCTCTCGGGCCGGAGGGCGGCCAGGGGGTGGCGACGGAAGGTGAGCACCACCGCCGGGTCGTCCCCCGACATACCGTCGAGGAGGGCCAACAGGCGCTGGTGCCCCAGGTGCACCCCGTCGAAGGTGCCGATGGTGAAGCAGCCGCCGGGTTGCAGGCGGCCCCGGGCGGATTCGATGCCGGGGTAGAGGTCCATGACGCCTGACTAGGAATCGGGGGTGACGAGGGTCGTCCGGGGTTGGATGACCGCGCCGCCGGGACCGGGCTCCACCTGGCCCACTCCGACGAAGCCCTCGGGCCCGTACACGCGCAGGAGGGTCCCCACGGGGTGCCGCTCGCCCAGGGTCACCGGGATGCCGTGGAGGTAACGGGTGAGATCATCGGTGGAGACCCGGCACTTGGTGAGGTAGGTCAGCGAGCGCTCGGGCTGGACCAGCTTTTCCAGGGCCGCCTCGTGGAGCTCCTCGGGCGGGCGGTCCACGCCGAGGGCCTCCTCCACGGTGAAGACGCCGTTGCGCGTGCGGACCAGGCCGGCCAGATGAGCCCCGCAGCCGATGACCCGGCCCATGTCGTGGGCCAGGGCGCGGACGTAGGTCCCCTTGGAGCAGGAGATGAGAAACTCGGCCTGCACGCCCTCGAGGCCGACGAAATCGAAACCGAAGACTTTCACCTGCCGGGGCGGGACGTGGACGGGCTTCCCCCGACGGGCCAGCTTGTAGAGCCTCTCCCCGTCCACCTTGGCCGCGGAATAGGGGGGAGGGCTCTGCATTATCTCGCCCGTGAACCGGGGGATGACCTCCTCGATGGCGGCGCGCAGGTCAGCGGGCGGCTCCGCCTCGTCGGTCACCTCCCCATCGGCGTCGTAGGTGTCGGTGGCGACGCCGAAGCGGACCCAGGCGCGGTACTCCTTCTCCGTGGCCATCAAGAGGTCCACCAGCCGCGTGGCCCGCCCGAGGCAGATCACCAGCACCCCGGTGGCGATGGGGTCCAGCGAGCCGGTGTGGCCCATCTTCTTCATCCCAAGGGCGCGGCGCAGCTTGCGGATGACGTCGAAGCTGGTCCAGCCCGCCGGCTTGTCGCAGTTGAGCACGCCTGTTAGCTCTTCGGCCACTAATACCTACCCCTCCGGTCCGCCGTCCAGGGCGGAGCGCACCGTCTCGATGACCCAGCGCCGGGCCTCGGCGAGGGTCCCCTCAAATCTGGCCCCGGCGGCACAGGGATGCCCGCCCCCGCCGATGAGCCGGGCCAGCTCGTTCACCGGCACGCCGCCCTTCGACCGCAGGGACAGCTTCACCATCCCGCCCGGGTCCTCACGCAGGAAGGCCCCCACCTCGACCCCCTCGATTCCGCGCGCGTAGTCCACGATGTCTTCGGTGTCCTCCACGACGGCGCCGGTCTGGGAAAGCATCTCCAGCGTGACGCTGATCAGGGCCAGCCGGCCCTCAAGCTCCCGCTCCAGCGTCCGGAGGGCGAGCCCCAGGAGGCGGTATCGCTCGAAGCGGTGGGACTCGTAGATCCGGTGCGCCACCCGGTCCGTTTTCAGGCCCAGCTCGACGAGCTCGGCGACCACCCGCAGACACCGGGCGTCGGTGTTGGGGTAGCGGAATCCGCCGGTATCGGTGTCTATGGCGGCGTATAGCCCCTCGGCGGCGGGTATGTCCACCGGCCAGCCGAGGCGCCCGAGGAGCTCGTACACCAGCACCCCGCTGGCGGCGGCCGTCGGATCCACCACGTTGACCCCGCCGAAGGGGGTGACGTCGGTGTGGTGATCTATGAGGACGACCCTTTCCCTGCGCGCCAGAATCCGGTTGTGCTCCGGACCCAGGCGCCAGGGGTCGCTGCAATCAATCACCACGACCACGTCGGCGGCGTCGAGGAGGCCCGGGTCGCGGGTGAAGAGCTCGGCCCCGACCAGAAAGCGGAAAGCTGCCGGAACGGCGTCGGGGCAGTAGCAGACGGCCTCCGCGCCCCACCCCGAGGCCAGGTGGGCCAGGGCGGCGGTGCTCCCCACCGCGTCGCCGTCGGGGTTGACGTGGGTGACCAGGAAAAGGCGACGGGCCCCCCCTATCAGCACCGCGGCGCCGTCGAAATCTACGGTCGGGCCCTCACTCATCCACCGGCTCCTCGGTGTCGCGGAGCAGGCGGGAAACCCGTTCGCCCCGACGCAGGTTGCTGTCGAAGAGGAAGCGCAGCTCCGGCGTGTTGCGCAGGTTCAACATCTCCGCCAGGCCCCGGCGCAGGTAGCCGGAGGCGCGTTCGAGCGCCCGGACGGCCCGGGCGGCATCCGCCTCGTCGCCGAAAACGTCCAGGTAAACCCTGGCGTGGAGGAGGTCCGTCGAGATCACGACGTCGGTGAGGGTGACCTCCCTGACGCGGGTGTCCCTCATCCCGGCGATGAGGTCGGCGAGGGCGTTCCGGATAAGCCTGCCCACCTGGATCGTTCGTTTCCCCATCCCAACGCCTTCACGGTCGCGCCGCCCTAGGTTCCCGGCGGACGAAGAAGTATAGCACGCCGGACGTGGTCCATCAAGGACGGGCCCGCCGCGCCCCCTCTCCCTTCCAGGGAGAGGCTCGCCTACGGGTTAGGGAGAGGGTCGGGGCTGGGAACGTAAAAGCGGCGGGGAAAGGAATCCCCGCCCTACATTCGAACACACAACGAGTGCGGGTCTCCGTCACACGACGGTGTTCGCCCCCCACAAATCGCCCTTGACTGCGCCCGGCCTTTGGCTTAACATGACGCCGTGATATGAATAATCCCGGGTACGCCATGACCTCACCTCACCAGACGCTCCTCCTCCTCTGTGGCTGTCGGCCGGCGGGTCGGCCGACCGTCCGGTAGCCGCGCCGCCGCTTTCTTAAATCCATCCCCTTCAGCGAAGGTCAGTCACGGCTACGCCGCCACCCGGACACCGGCGGCGGGCGGCCATAAAAAAACGTTTTTCGCGGAAGACGAGGTGCGCATGGCCACCACCTTAAAACTTTACGACACCTACTCCAGGCAGCTCCTGGAATTCCCGCCCGCCGACAGCCCCGCGCGGGAAAATCCCGGTACGCCCGTCACCTACTACACCTGTGGACCCACGGTCTACAACTACGCCCACATCGGCAACTTCCGCGCCTACATCTTCGAGGACCAGGTGGTACGGACGCTGGAGTATTTCGGGTGGAAGGTCCGCCAGGTGATGAACCTCACCGACGTGGACGACAAGACCATCCTGGGCGCCAACCCCGACCGGGTGGAGGTCCCCGCCGACGAGATGCGGCGGCGCCTGGACGCCTACACCGCGCCCTACATCCAGGCCTTCTTCGAGGACATAGACGCGCTGAACATCAAGCGCGCGGCGGTCTACCCCCGGGCCACCGAGCACGTGGCCGAGATGGTCCGCCTCATCGGCGCCCTGGCCGCCAACGGCTACGCCTACGAGGGGGACGACGGGAGTTGGTACTTCGCCATAAAAAAATTCCCGCGCTACGGCCTCCTCTCCGGGATCGAGCTAGGCGACGTGCGGGTAGGGGCCCGCGTCTCCTCCGACGAGTACGAGAAGGAGGACGCCCGCGACTTCGCCCTGTGGAAGAAGGCCCGTCCCGGCGAGCCGATCTGGGACCCGAAGGAGTACGACCCCGCCTCGCCTTTACCCGTGGGGCGCCCCGGCTGGCACATCGAGTGCTCCGCAATGTCCCAGAAGCATCTCGGCGAGACCCTCGACGTCCACTCGGGCGGGCACGACAACATCTTCCCCCACCACGAGAACGAGATAGCCCAGAGCGAGGGCGCGTCGGGGAAGAAATTCGTCCGCCACTGGCTCCACTGCGGCTACCTGGTCGTGGACGGCGAGAAGATGTCCAAGTCCAAGGGGAACTACTTCACCCTGCGCGACGTGCTGGCGCGGGGCCACAACCCCCTGGCCGTCCGGCTGCTCCTGGAGAGCACCCACTACCGCAAGCCGCTGAACTTCACCTTCGAGGGGCTGGCCGGGGCGGAGACGAACCTGAAGCAGCTCCAAGCCTTCCTGCGCCGCCTGGACCGCGAGGCGGAGGCGGCCGCGGATTCCGCGAAAGGTCGGGGGGAGGCCGGCAAAGCCATCCGCAAGGCCAAGGAGAGCTTCGCCGCGGCGCTGGCCGACGACCTGAACATCTCCGCCGCCCTGGCGGCCGTCTTCGAGATGCTGGGCACGGTCAACCGGATGCTCGACGAGGGTCGGGTCGGCCGGGACGAGATTGACCCGGCCCGGGAGGCGCTCCTCGGCTTCGATACGGTGCTGGGCCTACGACTGGGGCGGGAAACGACGGGGGCGAAGGTTGACGCCGCCTTCGTCGAGGATAGGCTGGCCCGGCGCGCCGAGGCGAAGGGGGCCAGGGACTTCGCCCGGGCCGACGCCATACGGGACGAGCTGGCGGCGCTCGGCGTGGTCGTGGAGGACACCCCCCAGGGGACGAAGTGGCACCTCGCCGAGTAACCGCCGGAAAATAACTCGCGGGGGACGGCGCGCGGCCGTCCCCTTTCTTTACCGCCGGCGGACTCAAGCCCCCGATTTTTCGCCGCGAATAAGGTTTTTCAATCGGTAAACGGATGTTACAATCTTTTCGTTCACCGACAACGTCTCACGGCCACGCCGACGCTCAACGAAACCCAACCGGCGCGGTCGAACCCCCGTCCGCATGACCGACGAAGAGCCCAAGCGCCCGGGCGAAGACAGGCCGGCCCCCGCCGTACCCATCCCGGGGACGGGTCAGGCCGCCTACGAATCCCCCGGGGATTCGAAGCAACCACCCGGCAGGAGAATCATCCGCTCGGCCGGCGTGGTCGGCTTTATGACGCTGCTCTCGCGCATCACGGGCATGGTGCGCGAGATACTCTACGCCTCCATCTTCGGCGCCGGGGCGGTCAACGACGCCTTCCGCATCGCCTACAGCATCCCCTACTTCTTCCGGCGCGTCCTGGGCGAGGGGGCCATGGCGGCCTACTTCCTCCCCACCTTCGTGGACATCCGGGAAAACCAGAGCCCGGAGAAGGCCTGGTACCTGTCCAACAACCTCTTCAACACCCTGGGGCTCCTCACCCTCATCCTGGCCGGGATCGTGGCCGTCTTCACCCCCCAGCTCCTCCGGGTCATCGCGCCGGGTTTCGTCAGTACCGGCAACCTCGAGCTCGCCGTGGACCTGACCCGGACCATGATCCCCTTCACGGTGACCATGACCCTGGCGGCGATTCTGATGGCGATACTGAACGCCTACCAGCGCTTCGCCCTCCCCTCGTCGGGGACCATCATCCTCAACTTCGTCTTCATCGCCGGGCTATACACTCTCGTGCCGCTCTTCGGGAAAGTGCCGGTGGAGCTCATCTACGGGGTCGGGCTGGTGGTCGTGCTCGGCGGATTCTGCCAGCTCGTCGTGCTGGGGGCCGGGGTGCGCCGGCTGGGCGGCCGGTGGAAGCCCATCATTGACCTCAAAGGGCCGGGCCTGAAGAGGGTGTTGAAGCTGATGGTGCCCGCCCTCTTCGGCATGGCGGTCGTCCGGATCAACCTGCTGGTGGACAACGCCCTGGCGAGCCTGTTGGGCGAGGGGATGATCAGCTCGCTGAACTATGCCGAGCGGATACTTCAGTTCCCCATGGGCGTCTTCGGGGTGGCCATCTCCACGGCCATCCTGCCGACCCTCTCCGGTTTCTCCGCCAAGGGGAAGCTCGGGGAGCTGCGGGACACCATGAACTACGCCCTGCGCATGGCGTTGTTCGTGGCGATTCCGGCCTCGATCGGGATAATCATCCTGCGCGAGCCGCTGGTGGCGCTCTTCTTCCAGCGCGGAGCCTTCGACGCCCTGGCCACCCACAACACCTCCTGGGCCCTCCTGTTCTACACGTCCGGGCTCATGGGGTACATCGGCGTGTCGGTCGTGGTGCCGGTTTTCTACGCCCAGAAGGACACGAAGACCCCGGTCATCGTGGGCGCCATCGCCGTGGCGGTGAACATCATCGGCGATCTGTCCCTCATGCACTGGCTGCGTCAGGGCGGCCTGGCGCTGGCCAGCGCCTTTGCCAGCTACGTCAACCTGGGGCTGCTGCTGTTCATCATGCGGCGCCGGGTGGGGCCCATCGGCTTCACGAAGGTGTTCAAGTCGGGGTTGAAACTCCTCGTCGCGGCGGTCGCGATGGGCGCGGTGCTCTGGTTCGGAATGGAGTGGTACGGGTTCACCGCCGAATCGAGCACCTTCCTGGACAAGCTCGCCCTGGGCGGAGGAGGCATAGTCGCCGGCGCGGCCGTCTTCCTCCTCGCCGCCTGGGCGATGCGTTCCGCGGAGCTCGCGGACCTCAAGGTGATCCTCCTCGGCATGCTCCGGCGAAGGTTCCCGCCGAAGGGGCCGGAAAGCGGATAGTCGCTGATTCACGACCCCGGACCGATCCGCCCTTGCCGGGCACCCCAGTCCGGGGTGGTATAATGCGCGGGTAACGTGAGCCCTTCGAGCCCGATGGATTCCACCTACAAACTACTCAACCGGATTGACGACCCGTCCGATCTCCGGCGGCTCAACCTCTTCGAGCTCGCGGAGCTGGCCGAGGAGCTGCGCCGCTACATCATCGAGACGGTGAGCGAGACCGGCGGTCACCTGGCCCCCAGCCTGGGCGCCGTCGAGCTCACCATCGCCCTCCACTACACGCTCGACACGCCCGCCGACAAGCTCGTGTGGGACGTGGGCCACCAGGCTTACACCCACAAGGTACTCACCGGCCGGCGGGACCTCCTCCCCACCCTGCGCCAGTACGGCGGCATATCGGGCTTCCCCAAACCCTCGGAGTCGCCCTACGACACCTACGCCGTGGGGCACGCCTCGACGGCCATCTCCGCCGCGTTGGGGATGGCCCTGACCCGCGAGCACAACGGGGGAAAGCACCGCGTGTGCGCCGTGGTCGGTGACGGCTCCCTGTCCGGCGGCATGGCCTTCGAGGCCCTCAACCACGCCGGGCGCTGCAAGATACCCTTCCTCGTCGTCCTCAACGACAACAAGATGAGCATCTCCAAGAGCGTGGGGGCTCTGTCGAACTACCTCAACCGGATGATCACCACCCGGAGCTTCCTCTCGCTGCGCAAGCAGGTCCAGGAGATAGTCAAGAAGATACCCGGCATCGGGATGGGCATCTTCTCCCTGGCGCGCAAGATCGAGGAGGGGCTGAAGAACATGGTCACGCCGGGGATGCTCTTCGAGGAGATGGGATTTCTGTACTTCGGTCCCATAGACGGCCACGACCTGCCCAAGCTCGTAGGCGTCCTGAAAACGGTGCGCGACCTGTCCCAGCCGGTCCTCCTCCACGTGATCACGGTCAAGGGCAAGGGCTACGAGCCGGCGGAGAACGACGCCACCAAGTTCCACGGCCTGGGGAAATTCGACGCCGCCACCGGCGTGTGCCACGTGAGCGGACCGACGCCCACGTACACGGAGATTTTCGGCTGCACCGTCACCGAGCTGGCGGCCAAGGATCCGAACGTGGTGGGCATCACCGCCGCCATGCCCGACGGGACCGGCCTCGACATCCTGGCCGACGCCCTGCCGGACCAGTTCATAGACGTGGGCATCGCCGAGCAGCACGCGGTGAGCCTGGCCGGGGGGCTGGCCATCTCGGGGATGAAGCCCGTGGTGGCCATCTACTCCACCTTCCTCCAGCGGGCCTACGACCAGATGGTGACGGACGTCTGCCTGATGGGACTGCCGGTGCTGTTCGCGGTGGACCGGGGCGGTCTGGTGGGCGCCGACGGCCCGACCCACCACGGATGCTTCGACCTGACCTACCTGCGCAGCGCGCCGAACATGACCGTCTGCGCCCCGGCCGACGAGGACGAGCTGCGCCACCTCCTCTACACCGGGTACAAACACCCGGGCCCCTTCGCCGTGCGCTACCCTCGGGGGAAAGGCACCGGGGTGGACCGAACGCAGCCGCTGCACGAGATTCCCATCGGGAAGGGCGAGCTCCGCCGGGCGGGGGCCGAGGCCGTGGTCGTGGCCCTGGGCTCCACCGTGATTCCGGCGGTGGAGGCGGCGGAGGCGCTGGCGGAGGGGGGCCGCAGCGTCGCGGTGATCAACGCCCGGTGGCTCAAGCCGCTGGACGCGGACCTGATCGTGGAATGGGCGGAGAAAACCGGCCGCGTCCTCACCGTGGAGGAGGGCACCCTCGAGGGCGGCTTCGGCTCGGCCGTACTGGAGCTTCTGGCGGACCGCGGCCTCCTGGATTCGGGGAAAATAAAACTGAGACGGCTGGGCATCCCCGACCGCTTCGTCACCCACGGCACCCAGGAGGAACTGCGAGCCGAGCTTGGCCTGGACGCCCCGGGGATAGTGCGCGCCGTGGAATCCCTTCTGGTCGAATAGCCCTCATACACCCGGTCAGAGCCGAACCGTCCGGCTCGCTGAAATCATTACCGGGGCGCCGCCACGTCCTCCCATTTGAAGCCCGACTCCGGTTGGGCTATAATTTACCGATACGACACACCCCCGGGGAGCATGAGTGAAAAAGAGCTGGATTCTCCTGATGACCCTGGCCGCCATCTGCCTGGCCGACGCCGGGGTGCTGGACTACGTCGAGCCCATCCTCGGCACGCCCGTCGTGGCGACGAGCATGGGCTACGTGACCGGTGTTCTTGCGGAGCGTGGCTGGACCCAGATCGAGGCTGACGAGGAACGGGTGACGGCCGATTATGTGGGTGACGGCCGCGACGAGCGCCTGACCTTCACCTTCAGCCCGACCGCTTCGACGCCGAGTGAAATCCACCAGGACATCCTCGAGGTGGAGTACACCCGGGTTCCCTGGCTCGAAATCGAGGGCGCCGTCGAGGGAGTGAGGGTGGAGTTCGACCGGCTAATCGTCGCCTTCGATTACCTCATCGGACCGGGGATAACGGAAAAGAACGAGGATAAGTGGAGCCACACCTGGGCCGACCGGGACGCGAGCCGGATAGAGCTCATCCTGGCGCCGATGTGGGACACCCGGCTGACCGTCTCCGTCAACCTCGTCCCGCTCCGGGAACCGGAGGGTGACTGACGCGTAGTGGGAACCGCACGCCGCCGGACCACCGTATCACGGCCGGAGGGGCGCGCCGATCCCGGTAGAAAATCGCCTCCACCCCTGGACCGGCTGCGACCCGAGCCCGCATCGCGCGGTTTTACCGAGGACCCGAAAAACGCCGCGCCACTCAGGGCGATGCTCTACGACAGGGGGAGCTTGTTTCATTAACCGCAGTCATGCCGTGAGGAGTGAACCATGAAGAGCTTCGCATTGATAATCCTGGCCTTCACCGCTACTCTGGCCGCCAACGTCGTGCCGGTGGACCCCTTCCTCGAAGAAATCCCCTTCGGGGCCGACGCCGAAGCGGTGTCGGCGGCCATGAGTGACGCGGGGTATACCGCGACGGGCACGGGGACCTTCGGGCCGGAGTCATCCGACGAGCCGATAACCGGCGTCCGGGGTGACGAGCGCCTGGAGTACCGTTTCAGCGGGGGCTCGCAGACTTTCGCCCAGTATTCTGTCGAGAAGGCTTCTTCGGTTGCGCTCAACGACAAGCTCGACGAGTGGAGCGAGCGCCTGCAAGAGGTCTGGGGCAACCCGGCCGCGGTGAGTGTGGACGGGTCGAAGCTCTGGATCGTCCCCGGCATGTACACCATCGCGCTGCACATCGAAGGCGCCGGCCTCCTCGTCACCGTCACCTGGGACTGAGTCGGGGGTCGGCTCGGACCGCGTCAACCCCGGTGCATCTTCGAGGCCGTAACCGACCG
>Ga0307378_10003204_pt1 | contig 24121 bp, 19 predicted proteins | sample UN1MG_FD_202238 | JGI IMG/M metagenome (GOLD analysis project Ga0307378, IMG submission 202238) | Soil microbial communities from Risofladan, Vaasa, Finland - UN-1 | ecosystem: Environmental > Terrestrial > Soil > Coastal area > Acid sulfate soil | place: Finland: Risofladan, Vaasa | collected...
GGGGATCGTCCTCAATTGCGGCGCTTTTTTCCAGGTTTCTGTGTTGAGCAGGGTGGGGATGTACTCTCCTACATCTCTGGCCAGCTCCGGATCCAGATCATTCACATGATATTCCCATATTCCGATGGCAAATTGGAGAGCCATATACAGGTCTGGCCGTCCTTCTCTTTTTATCTTAAGGATGAGCCCTTTTTGATATAACTCTTCGAGTCGGGTCGAGGTTTCTTCGACTGAAAGCTTTGTCCGGTGGGCGATGACTTTGACGTCTTCAGGAAGAACACTCAGGTGCAACGTCATTTCTGCCTCTTCAGGTGTGAAGAGACGGCGGAGAATCCTCAGTTCAATACCGCTCTCCGTTGAGGGATATCCCCCCGGGAGGTTGTCAAGAAAAGAGGCTAACCTAAAGTACACATCATTTTTCATGTGAAAATCCTATCTTCATTATTTATCTCGATTTAACCTGTCATTTCTATCAAACTACACCTCTACTGTCCAGTCAATCTGTGAAAATGTTGGATCCGTGCTGATCAGAGTTCAATCATTCGGAAGGTCGATAACCAAAGACCTGGAACTCTGATATTGCAAACTGATTATCCCCATCCGCAGCAAAAATCCTAATGTAACGCGCTCTCAACGGAAAAAATTCCAGGTCCTCAATGTACTCCGGATGCTCGGGAATAGAGCTCATGGTGTCCATCCCTTCTAAAACCTCTCCATCACTTCCCAAGATCTCTGTGAGTATGGCATAATCCTCACCATTGACCGAATATTCGATCCTGTAATCATCATTTGAATCCACCTGGACCACGATCCCTGTAACCTCATAGATGTTACCGAGGTCGATGACGAATGAAGCCTGAGGGTCCTCCCAGAAAACATTCTGCGCTTCGTTCCAGCCACTCTCTTCAAAAGGGATCCTGCCATCTATGATCAGATTCGCATCATTTTCGAACTCTCCTATGCTCGTTATTTGAGCCGGGCGAATGATCTTACTCTCTCCCTCAGGAAGTTCAGTGACCGCCCCCCGTTCTCCAAAGACCTGGATCTCGGACAACGCAAACTTGGAATCTCCAGCTACGGCAGTCACTTTGATAAACCTAGTGGATACGGGGTCGAACTCCAAGTCCGCCACAAAATGGGGATTGCCCGGGACAGTGCTCATTGTGTCCATTCCTGAAGCAATATCCCCATGATTTTCCCGAATCTGCACCAAGGGGATATAATCTGTGCCATCCAAGGAGTAGTCGATATTGTAATCATCGTTTCCATCTACTTGAACAAGGAGTCCAGAAACAGTGAAGTCGCCTCCTAAGTCAAGGATGAAGTATGTATCCGTTCGTTTCCAATAGATGTTGTGTTCTGAATTCCAAGGGCTGCCTTCTGGAGGAGACTGTCCATCAATGAGAAGTCGCACAGAGTTGGTATAGACTCCCTCGCCTTCCACAGATCGCGGTGCTATGATCTCACGCTCGCTTTCTTGGGAAGAAAATAGAATCAGAGTGAAAGCTAAGGGAATAATCCCGATCAGAATAAAAAATTTATAAACCAGCCTGTATTTGTTCACACCTGCCTCCTTAGCCTGAATTATTCATAAAAAATGTCGATACTTATCATAACAGACACAATATCAGAATGTTACATTGTTTTTTCGGAATACTCATTTGGGCACTGAATATCCTTTGCGATTTTCATTTATAATCGACATTTTTTACACTCTGGGCGCCGACCCAACCTAACCCGCCGATCTCACTACAGTGGCTTCGTTGTAGCCCACGTCAGGCAGTAGTTCACTACAGCTTCATGGGCCACTGCCTCAACCTTGATGTAAGGGTGGGGTGGGTTGGCCTCACCTCGTGAATAATCCAGGATATATCATCAATTATATATTTAGTCTTACCAAATAAGCTATAAATTGAAAAGAAAAGAGATTGGTCATCTGGATTCTTTATAGCAGAATTTCCCACCGAAAAGCAAGGTTCAGTGAGGTGAGCTTCTCCAAAACCTTGAGGAGCGACGTTCTGAGTGTTCCAATTGGTGATTTCGAAAACACTCTCAGTTTCCCCAGCGAGGAAACTTCGCTCGGATCCGGGCTTCCCTCACATCTCTCTCAGAGAGATGTACCATGCCCGTCTAGCCCTTCTCACGGTTTTCTCCACCACACAATCGGAACACTCAATAACGCAATGTGATTCCCGCCATCACAGTTTTGGGGATGCTACTTACACAATATGGTTCGTCAGTAACCGACGGCGGCTCCCTCGGAGCGTCTGTCAGCAGCTCCATAGTAGAGTCCGGTTTGGGGATCGACATATATGCTGTGGGCATCTCCCTGCTGCCAGAGCCGGGAGGATTTTCTGAAGGTGTGACCCATAGCACGAAGGGCATGGATCACATCGTCTGGGATCCCTTTTCGCTCAACATTCAACACATCCGGCATCCATTCGTGATCCATCCTCGCAGCATCTACAGCCTTTTGGATGTCCATCTTGAAATCAAGAAAATTGATGATGACATTCAGAACAGTGTTGATGATCGTCCGGCCTCCAGGGCTTCCTGTGATCAGAAAGACTTCGTCATCTTTCAGGATGATCGTGGGCGTCATAGAGCTCAACATCCTCTTGTGGGGCTGGATGAGGTTCGGTTTGGTGCCGATCAGTCCTCCTGCATCTGTAAATCCCGGGGTTCTGTTAAAATCATCCATCTCGTTATTGAGCAGAATGCCAGTGCCTGGAACCACAACTCCGGCTCCATATCCACCGTTTAGTGTGTAGGTTGTCGCAACAGCAAGACCGTCCTTGTCGATCACAGAATAGTGGGTTGTTTCTTTGGCTTCTTCGAGAGTCAGAATCTCCTTACCCAGATCCAAACTCGGGATAGCGCTGTCTGGATGGATCTTTTTTCGGATGTTTGCTGCATAGGATTTAGAGATCAACCGCTCCACCGGGATATCCCCAAAATCGGAATCTCCCATGTGTTTGGCACGATCGAGATAGGCGAATTTCATGGTCTCTGCGATCAGGTGCAGGGTTTTTGGCGCAAACCTCTCCATCTGTCCCAGCTCGAATCCCTCAAGGATATTTAACATTTCTACCATGATTGTCCCGCCCGAGCTCGGAGGAGGCATGGATATGATCTGGAATCCCCTGTAGGTGCCTGAGATAGGCTTTCTTTCGATCGCCCTGTAGTTTTCCAGGTCTGCCTTTGTGATCAGACCGCCATTTTGAGCCATGTCCTTGACGATCTTTTCTGCTATCTCTCCTATATAAAACGCATCTGAGCCCTGCTGAGCGATAAGTTTTAGAGATTCAGCGAGCTCTTTATGTTCGAACCGGTCTCCTTTTTTGAAAGGTGAGCCATCCTTTTTGGTGAAGATCTTATGAAACGCATCTGTCCCATTTGGAAATTCTTCTCTGGCATAATTAAATCCCCTGGCTTTACGCTCAGTCAATTTAAAACCCTGTTCAGCTAACTTGATGGCCGGAGCAATGACATCTTTCCACTCAAGGGTTCCGTATCTCTGGATGGCGAGCTCAAACCCTTTGACTGTTCCCGGGATACCGACCGCGAGGTAGCCATAAAGGCTGCGATCTTCCACATACCGGCCATCTGCATCCAAATACATTTCGGATGCCGCTTTTCCAGGAGCCATCTCCCGAAAATCCAGAGCAACGGGTTCCCTCTCATCCGGGAACCGGACGATCATGAAGCCACCACCTCCGATATTCCCAGCAGAGGGAAAGGTCACGGCCAGCGCAAACCCAACAGCCACGGCTGCATCCACGGCGTTTCCTCCTTTTTTTAGGATATCGATCCCGACGCGGGAAGCGTATTCATCCACGGAAACCACCATTCCGTTTTCTCCGGAAACCGCAGCATTTTCCTCTGTTCCGATGACATCGATCGATTCATTCCCTGCAGAGGAATAATCCCCCGTACAAGCAAAATGAAAGAAATAGACTGAAAGGAATATGACCAAAAAGAAAAACGAAACACGTTTATACATATCAATCTCTCCGCATAGCATCTCTTCGCTGCTGTTCTGGCAATTTTTCTATGGCATAACGAAGAGATGTCCTTGGCATAACTCTTTTGTTCTCCATGACATAATTGAAGACTTCTTTGGCGTAGAGCTTGGTCGCCTCTTTCAGCATCCAGCCATAGCCTTTCTGGACCATATCGTCCTTGTCCAGGAGCAACTTGTCAGCTACATCGAGAGCATGCTCGAAATACTTCCCCCTTCGCAGAGAATAGATGAGCACGACAGCGGATGCCCGCCTTTTCCAACGGTTCGGGGATTGAGTCCACACTTTAATCCGAGGGAAAAATTCTGGGAAATTGTACACAAACACTCCCAGAGCATTGATACAGAGCCCGTCACAATCACCCCAGTCCTTGACAGAGAACTCGAGCCATCTTTCAAACATGTCGAAATGTTTTGGCTCATAATCATCCTGACACATGTAACCCCATTGGAAGGCAATGCCTCTGAGCTCTTTAATCTGGGTTTCGAGTAGGTCTTCACAGATTTTTAATACGGGATCGATCCCGAAGGATTTAATTCTCTTTTGATAATCGACTGCAATTTCCCTCAATGGTGCAGTTCTGACACCCAACGAGTGGCTGACATCGACCTTGAATTGATCCCTGCACAGGATCCTATACTCCTCATCGATATGGGGTTTGAGGTCATCCAGTATATTCGCGATGAGTTCCTCAGAATCGATTTTTTTCTCTATTTCACTCATATCAGACTCAGCCGCAGACATTTTGTCGGTGCACATTAGAGGATTAAAAATATCTTGCTTCTCTCCGTCTTACATGCTATCAAAGTGAGCTACCAAGCAATCCCGTAGTCTTCGCCGTGATTGCTGGAGCCCCCCCAGAATGTGTGGTGTTTCCAGTCATAGAAGATCGCATTGATCGGACCGGATGTATGAGTCCGGATGTCGATCTCATACCCCATCACTGCAAGATTCTCTCTCACTTTCTCCGGAGTGGTGGCATTCAAAGTGAGTCTACCGGGCCGTGCTTCATGATCCCCAAAAGAACTCTGCATCTGATAGCTCACGATGTTGGGAGCTTCGCAAGCTTCCTGGATATTCATTCCGAACTCGACCATATTCAGGAAAAACTGCACCAGATTCTGATCCTGTGTATCTCCGCCCTGAACGGCAAAGGAAAGAAAGGGTTTGCCATCCTTGATAGCCAGGCCCGGCGTTAATGTCGCTCGAGGTCTCTTCCCCGGCTCTAAGACGTTGAAGGGATTCTTCTCCCTGTCGAGAACGAAACTCTGCATACGTTGGCTCATGCCGATACCTGTTTTTCCGGCGATACAGGCAGGGAGCCAGGCTCCTGATGGCGTTGCGGAAACGATCCAACCTTCCTTGTCGCACGCCTGGATGGATGTGGTACCCGCCAGGAAAGCCTCTTCGAATCGTTCCCATTGCCGGGCACTCATGTTCTTCTGTGTACGTCCCACGTTAGACCATTTTTCCAGAAGGTCCAGGAATGGATTTTCTCTACCCTCAAAGGGATAGGGATCGCCAGGCTTAGCATCAGGGTCGTTCATGTTCTGGTCGATCTGTTTCACTCTCTCTCTGGCATACTCTTTGGAAAGCAATCCTTTGATGGGCTCTTCCGGTGGAAAGTAAGGATCGCCGTAGTAGAAGTCCCGATCGGCAAAAGCCAGATTCATCACCTGGTAGAGCATGTGGATATAATTCACGCTGTTAAAGCCCAACTTCTGCAGGTCAATGGTCTCCAGCATATTCAGCATCTGAAGCATCACCGGACCCTGAACCCAGTGAGTCAGCTTGTATACTTCGATGTCTTTGTAAGTCGTTTTTACTGGTTCCTCAAGATGAACCTGCCAGCTCGCCAGGTCTTCCATGGTGATAAGGCCTCCCTGTTCCTGACAGCCACGTACGAACTCTTCTGCTATATCTCCAATGTAGAAACGGTCGTAGGCGGCATAAATAGCCTCTTTTCGAGTTTTCCCCTCTTCCAGAGCTTTTTGTTCCTCTTCCACAAGCTTTTGTAGTGTATCCAGCAATTCGGGCTGCCGGAAGATCTCGCCGGCATAGGGGGCCTCTCGGTCTTTTTCGGTGAGATGGGGCAGAAAGACCTTTTTAGAATAGGGCCATTCCTTGATCCGTTCCTTCTGCCTTTCGATACCGTCAGCCGCCTGCGCCTCAATGGGGTAACCCTCGGCCATCTCCATAGAAGGTTGGAGTACATCCTTGAGGCTCATGGTGCCGAACTCAGCCAGCATGACCATCAACCCTCCGGGTGTTCCAGGGGTCACTGCGGCCAAAGGGCCATATTCTGGAGGATATTCCAGGCCCTTCTCATTGAAAAATTCTGGTGTGGCTCCAGTGGGAGCGACACCTAAAGCATTCACACCATAGACCTTTTTATTCTTAGGATTGTAGATCAAGACCTGAGTTTCACCTCCCCAGCCCAGAACATCCCACATCGTGCATGTGGCAGCAAGCATGGAACAGGCCGCATCCACAGCATTGCCGCCGCGTTCGAAGATCTTTGCGCCTGCTGTCGCAGCCAGGGGTTTTCCAGTTATCGCCACCCAGTGTCGGCCATGTAGAATGGGTTTTTCTGTCCGGATCGCACTCATGCTGACAGAAGCCAATAACAGCATTAAAATCAACCCAAACGGTTTCCATACTCTGATCATATCGTTCTTTTTTTTGATCATATCTGCGACTCCTTCCCGATAAGTTAATATCTTGTTTAGATTTTTCCTAACTATGAATCATATCAAAAGCATACAGGGTATTTCAAATCCCCAGAGAAAAGGATTAGCATTTCCAAATCCGTGTTGATATCATTCCGAGTGATCAGATTATATGATATCAAAAACGAAATTCCGCCTCAGTTTCCCCAGCGAGGAAACTTCGCTCGGACGTGGGGGCTTCCCTCACATCTCCCCATGGGAGATGCACCATGCCCGCATGGAGCCCTTCTCACGGTTTTTTCCATCACACAATCTGATCACTCAATAAAACTATCGAGTATTCATGACATCACAGATTTGGAAATGCAACCCAGAAAATAGGTGTCTCCTTTTTAATAATTTATGAATAATTCAGGTTAATCAAAATATTCCAATAGGTCGAGGGGATGGCTGATGACAGCTTCGGCGCCGCTCTCTTCAAGTTCATTCTTACTCCTGAATCCCCAAAGAGCTCCCACCGGAAACATGCCAGCAGCCACGGCTGTCTTCATGTCGGTGTTCGTATCCCCCAGAAAAACAAAATGTTGGGGGATGATGCTCAATTTTGTTGCGATGAGGAGTGCACACGCTGGATCAGGCTTTCTGGGAATGGAGGGAGAAGCCCCCATAGTATACTCAAATGAGAACTGAGGGAAGTAAAAATCGATTGCTATTTGGGTGTATTTCTCGAGCTTGTTTGAAAGGACATTCATTCGGACATCACGCTTGTCCAGAGCGTCAAGGAGCTCCAGGATGCCATCATAAGGCTGTGTTTTTCTGTTCCATCGCTTCTGGTATTCGGCTTCCATGTCCGTAATGCAGCGCATTATGGTGTTCTCATCTCGATGAGCTTCTGGCAAAACACGTGCCACCAGTTTGGGAAGGCCATCACCGACCGTCTTCTTGTAAAATTCGGTATCATGTATAGGAAATCCTTGATCGCTCAACGCCTTGTTCATAGAATCTGCCAGATCATCGATGGTATCCAGCAAAGTTCCATCCAGGTCGAAGATGACAGCGCAAAAATTATTGATGTTTGAGATAATACTTCTCCATGAGTGGGCGCCACTTATCCATCAGCTCTTTGTTCAGGTCAAGGGGCGGCTTGGCATCCTCAGGCAGGAAGGGTTTATATGGATGCTCTTTGACATATTCTTCAAATTCATCCCTCAGCTTCTTTAATTCTTCAGGTTTTGTGAGCATGTCGATGGCTGATGCCGCGATGGCTTTGGCTCCGGCGTTTAATCCTTTCCAGGCTGTAGAGCCATAGTTGCCTGCAACAACAGACCAGTGATGGCCGATAGCCCCTGGCACCTGGCCCGGAAACCTGATCGTGGCTGTAGGAGCGATAAGAGTGACATCCCCCACATCAGAGGACCCTCCTCCGACAAAATGTTGGCTGCTATCAGTGATCTCGCCCACTTCAGTCGGCATTCCTTTTTCTTCCTTTCCTAGCTCTTTCTGTAACGCTCTCGCATAGGCGTGTTCTTCCTCTGTCCATTCCGGAATCCCCACAAGATCGATGTTTTTCTGGATCAGCTCAGCCGCTGCCTTGTTGGCATGACGCTGATGGACCGCAGAATAACAGAGTATGCTCTCCAGTTCAGCACCTGTGGCCAAAGCGGCTGCCTTGGCACAGTTGATCACTTTGGCATACATCTCCTCCACTCTCTCGTCACTGTTGCGCACGTAATACCACACACTCGCCTTGTCCGGGACCACATTTGGAGCTTCTCCACCTTCTTTGATCACATAGTGCATCCGGTAGGTGTAAAAAAGATGCTCACGCAGGTAGTTGGTGGCCACATTCATGAGCTCAACCGCATCAAGAGCGCTTACCGCATTCCAAGGAGAGGCACCGTGAGCCGTTTTCCCTTTAAAAGTGAAAACAGAAGAGAACATGGCATTTCCGCCTTTACCATAGCTGGTCGAAAATCCGCTGCTGCTGTGGTTGTCGATGACAGCATCCACGCCATCAAACAGGCCTGCTCTGATCATATAAGGCCTGCTGATGAGCGTCTCCTCTGCAGGCGATCCGAACACTTTAATGGTCCCAGAGAAGCCATATTTATCCATTGCGTTTTTAACAGCGATGGCTGCTGCTGCAGCTGCTGTACACATGGTGTTGTGGCCACATCCGTGACCCGGGGCACCTTCCAACAGTGGATTCTTTACCGGAACCCTTCCTTTTTGGGAGATCATGGGTAGGGCGTCGAATTCACCCAATAATCCAATGACAGGATCTCCGGACCCATAGGTCGCCACAAAACAAGTGGGCATACCGGCTGCTCCGCGCTCAACTGTGAATCCAGCTTCTTCCAGAGTATCCGCCAGCAATGCAGACGATTTGTACTCTTGCATCCCCAGTTCCGCATAGAACCAGATTGAATCAGAAATTTTGCCGAATCGTTCAACGACCTGAGGCTGGCTCAGCCATTCGAGAACAAATTTTTTCTCTTTGACTACTTCTTTGCCTGTAACGGAGGCCGCCTGAGTGCTGAGATTGAGGACACAAATGAGGGCGACTACCCCAAACAGGATACGCTTTTTTAATGTGCTAGATAACATGCTCCCTCCTTTAATATGAATTATTCATAAGATCATTATTTATATAAGACCTCTCGACTTTGCAAGACTTGCCCGAATGATGATCGCACATTTACAGATCGTACTACCGATCTGGTTTCGGCTTAGCATAAAGTGAGCTTAACTCATGAATATCAAAAGGATGTTTCACTCGGCCCAAGAGAACCCAGGACAGATCTTGAAAGAAAATGAGCCAAAATACCGGATAATCCATAAGCGACAGCTGTTGCGATAAAAACACCTGGCAGTCCGATCAAAATAGATCCCACATGAGCCAGGGGAATGTACAGAACGACCATCTGAATCACAATGAGTCCCATGGCATGAAAGGGTTTGTGCAACACATAAAGAGCCGCAGCCAACAGGATCAGGATGCCCTCAAATCCAAAGGTGATGGGCACAATCCTAAAATACATCACAATGGTTTTTATCACAATCGGATTATCATTAAAAAGCGAGGCGATCGGCTTTGCAGCCACAGTCAGGAATACAAACATTCCCAATCCCCAGGCCATGGAAAACCTCTCACACTTTTTGATCCCTGCCCTAACGCGGCCCGGTTTTCCCGCGCCCCAATTCTGGCCGGCAAAAGGTCCGATGACCGATGCAAGGGCCCAGATAACGGCCATGGCAAAAATTTCGATGCGGGAGGCAACGCCAAATCCGGCCACAGCTTCTGGACCATAGGAGGCGACCAGCCTGGTGATGACGCCGATCACCAGTGGAATGATAATGCGGGTTCCTGCTGCTGGCAACCCGATGTACAGGATCGATGTCCAGGATCGCTGAACAGATCTTAAGGTTCTTTTGGCGAACATCAGCATTTTTTCCCTGTGGACGAGCACATAAAGAGAAACAACAAGGGTGCTAGCTCTAGCGACAACAGTCGCAATGGCGGCCCCGGCAAGCTCAAGCCTGGGAAAGGGTCCGATGCCAAATATCAATAACGGGTCCAAGATACAATTGATAAGCACAGCCACGAGCATTATGACACTGGGTGTTTTTGTATCTCCAATGCCACGGATGGCATTATTCCCCACCATGGGGATCACTACAAAAATCATCCCCGGAAACCAGATCTTCATGTATTGTTTGATCAGCGGCAGTGTCTCAGCGTTCGCACCTATGAGACGGAAGATAGGTTCGAGGGTGAGGAGCCCTAAAACGATAAATACAGCCACCACCAACAGGGCGAGGATCAAGCTATCCGTGGTCAGCTCCCGGACCTTACGAGAGTCCCCCTCTCCAATAGCCCGCGAAACGACTGCGGCCACACCCATCCCGAGCCCCATGGCTAAGCTGCTGACGACTAGGACAACCGGGAATGTAAAGCTAAGCGCAGCAAGCTCTATGGTGCCGAGCTGACCGACAAAAAACGTATCCACTAAGTTGAAAGCGACCATACCCAAAATACCAAAGATCATGGGCACAGTCAGCTTGAACAGTATCTTTCCGATCGGTCCTTCAACAAGGACAGCTTTGTTCGCATACTTCATGGCACAGCTACAATTGGATTAAAATAAAATCTTAGGTCAAGACGACCAAAGGTAATATAAATCTGGAGTGAAAGCAAGAATTATCCTGGACTATTCATCATTGGGGCAAATCGAAATATATGAAGGATAGTCTAAAAAAGAGGATTACTTGCCTGCGGCCTTAAGGAGAGCCTCCTTGAGTTTCTCGTTGACCTTCACATCATTCTCTTCAGCCATTTTCAGGTAGTCCAGCCCTTTCTGGTATTGTTTGCTCATAAGGTAAATATTGATCAGGTTATTGTAGGCATCTTTGTGCTTGGGCTCTGCTGTGATCGCTTGCACATACAGATCATGGGCCTGCTGAAATTCTCTCAGTTTGAACAGGATGTTGCCATGGATGTAGTTATAATCCGCCGGGATCTCCTCCACAGTCGTGACAGGTCTAGACAGCCGGTGGTCAAGGCCCTGCGAGCCTCTCTCGTCATATGTGCCTGCATCTCTTGCTTCCTGCATCTTAAGGATGCGCACCTGCTCCATATTCATTTTCATTTTAACAATAAAGTGGTAATTCTCCTTAGCTGTCTCTATTCGAGATCGAGCGAGTTCAAGGTCTCCTTTTGTATAAGCGATCTGAGCTAGCATGAAACAGGAATCGGCATGCTGCGGCATAATTTTCAGGGATTCATTGAATTCTTTCTCGGCTTTGTCGACATTTCCCTTACTGAATTCCTTCTTCCCCTTTTCGAATCTTTTGTCGGCCGCTTGATAACTCTGCATAAGCCTTCTTTCTTCTCTCGTGAAATCCTCTTGAGCGAAACTTAAACCACACAAACAAAATAGAAAAAAGACGAGTGAAAGAACGGAAAGTATTTGTTTTGATTTTGTCATTTTCGACCCCCAATCCATTTCATTATTCCATGTATTCTGTTTCATATTGTAATCCTAATTTTCACGAAAATCAACAGGCATTCTGGCCATGTCTTGACTAACATGAACAAAAGTTTCATGAATTTTGAAACAATCCCTAGTATTTCTATGTATTTTATGGTATTATCAAAATTGTATGCTTGCTGCGCTGAATGGGCAAGTAAACTCCCCTTCCTAACCCCCCAATATTTAGATCCCCCTTAAACAGCCAGTTTTTCTTCTTGACCTCAAAATAAAAATGAACCTTTTCATCCCAACTTGCGTCTTAGAAGATGACAAGAGTATATTTCTATGCCGTTATTTTAACGATATTTATAGATCGAGTTTAGAATTATGAAAAAAAAGTCCAAATTATAGGAGGGCATACATAATGAATATTTTATCTTTTAGGACCAGATCGACGCTACTATTTATTGCGATTTTTGTGTTGATCGCGGCTGGGGTCTCCTTCGGCAGTATCGAAGATTCACTCAACAAGTCATTCACCGTCGGGCCTGGCGGCCTATTGACTATAGACACTGCTAGAGGCTCCATAGAAGTGCGCGGCACAGAAGGGAAACGTGTGGATATCGAGATCGTACGAAAGGCAAAAACCTCAGACAAAAATGAAGCCGATGATATTTTCAACTATTTACGTCTTGATTTCAATCAGAGCGGTAATGATGTGATCATCAAAGGGATCAAAGCAACCGATTCGAACAAAAAACTGAACAAATTGAATGTCAAATTCATCCTTACAGTTCCTCTAAGCTATAATGTGGACCTCAAAACAAGCGGTGGAAGTATCTCTGTCGATGACCTCGAAGGCACAGTGGATATAAGAACTTCGGGGGGAAGCTTGGGCTTGAACAATATCAAAGGGCCTGTTACAGGCAAGACATCAGGAGGGAGCATCTCGATCGGAAAGGTCGACGGCAATGTAAAGGTCAATACATCAGGTGGAAGTATCCGAATCGAGAATGCTTATGGAACGGTTTATGCACACACTTCGGGCGGCGGGATCACCGTGAATGAAGTGATGGGCACAATTCAAGCAGATACATCTGGTGGCTCTGTTAAAGCATATATCTCTCAACAACCCAAGGCAGATTGCCGTTTGAAAACTTCAGGAGGGAGCATCACCGTTTATCTCGCCGAAGATGTCGCCCTTAATGTGGATGCAGGAACGAGTGGCGGAAGCATTCATACGGAATTTCCTGTAACCATTCAGGGCAAAGTCAGCAAGAGAGAGCTGAAGGCTCAGATCAATGGTGGGGGGCCGGAATTGTACCTTCACACATCCGGGGGGAGTATCTATATAAAGAAAAAGTAAAGTTCCCGAAAAAGATGTAGGGACCGCTTCCCAAACGGTCCGTTGGGGGAATTGCCCCAACATTTGAATTCGCGATTTGCAAGTCGCGTTTTCTAAAAGAGTGCTTTGATAAAATAAAAAGTCATTATTCCCGATGCGATCAGTTTCAGGAGCATTCCAAACATAACACCTATAAACACACCCCATCCGGCTTTTAGGGCTTGACTCCCTTCCTTCCCCACAGTCAGCTCTCCGATGATAGCGCCGAGAAATGCACCAAAAATCATTCCGAAAGGAGGGAACAAAATGAGCCCTCCGAACAACCCAAGAACCGCTCCCCAAAAACCCGCCTTAGAGGCGCCGAATTTCTTCGCTCCCACAGCTGGCACGACATAATCCAGAGCAGTAACAACAATCGTGATCACCGCCATCACTATGAGGAACTGAACACTGAAGGGCTCCCATCCCTTGGCGATGGAGAGAAGGATCAATGCGAGAAAACTGAAAGGAGGTCCTGCGATACCCGGAATGACACAGCCTATAATCCCGATGATGAGACAGATAACACCGAGAATAATCAGAACGATCATGACAACTTCCTCTATTTATTTGCGTACATGTATGATGCCATAAAATAGAGCCGAGCCATATCCTCCATGACTTTTGGAGTCACGATATAGATAGAATCAGCGGCTGTGTGAATACCGAAACGCTGTCCTCCACTCGAAGAGTTGGTGTAAGCGGGGATCCCCTTGGCAAGGAAAGGAGCATAATCGCTATTGCCTCCCACAGGGGAGATCTCGCCTGCACCGATGCTTGGATTAATGGCATATTTATCATTTACCTTCGTGATCAGACCGTATAGGTCCGGATAGGTTTTACCCCCGGTCACACGGATACCGGTTCCAGCACCGGCAACATCGATGTTCACCATCATGGAAGGCTTAGACGGATATTCTGGCAGGTTGGCTGCCATGTGTTTGCTCCCGAGGAGCCCCAGCTCTTCCGCTCCGAAAAGTGCAAAGATTATAGATCGTTTCGGCTTTGTCTTTAGTCGAGAAAAGGCATAGGCCAGCTCTATCACGATCGTTGAACCGCTGGCATTATCACTGGCTCCTGGGTGGATCATCGGCCAGGGCCCAAGATGGTCCAGGTGGGCTCCGAATATTAAGTACTCTTCCTTCAACACAGGGTCTGAACCCTCGATTTTTCCGACAACATTGTAAGTTGTCGCTTTGGGATGATGAGCACCGATCGCATTGATCTCGGCCCGGATCCCAGTGGGAAAAGTGAGATGATGGCCATCCTCCAGCAAAGCACTCAAGCTCTGAATATCATACGCCTTGCTTTTAAAGAGCATGTTAGCCACTTCATTCCCCACCATGACCATGGGCAAGTTTTCGACATAGACGCCTGCTCCCGAAACCACGGCTCTGTTGATGAGGATCATCCCTGCCGCACCATGCTTTTTAGCATTCCGGAGCTTCACAGTACGCTCTGTGTATGCTGAAAAATCTTTTCCTTGGATTCGCGGAGTGCCGCGCAGAGTGGCTACGATCTTGCCATTCACATCGACTCCTCTGTAGTCGTCCCATCCAAGTTCAGGAGCTGTAAGCCCGAAACCGACAAAAACGACCTCTGCCTCCACATGGCCGAATCCGCTATAAAGAGTGGGACAGAAATCTTTATATACTGTCATCTCTTTGACAATGGGCTTGTCCTCATTCACTTTTGGGTCTGGAGGAAGAATCAAAGAAAAATGAGTCTCGCGCATCTCGTTATAAGCCACACTGAAGGGTTGAAGAAAGCTGTCGCCGTACACTGGTTTGAGACCCCACTCTTCATACTTCGAAGCTGCAAATTGGGCCGCACGATCATAACCCTCTGTACCCGACAGGCGGCCTTCCATTTCGGGAGATGTGAGCACGTTGATGATCTCAAAGATATGCCCTCCTTTGATGGAGACCATGACATCCTCCACATCATCTGCACGCAGGGGATAAATGGTCAGCAAAAGAATCACCACAAATAAGAAAAGACGCTTTGGTTTCATCTGGACCCTCTCCTTTCTAGATACATCACTTTCCATGATTTCGATAAAACCTGAGTTAATCAGCATAATCAAGATTGAGATAAATTTCAAACACTACAATTACAGTTTCCAAATCCGTGCTGCTATCAATCCGAGTATTCTTGACATCACGGATTTGGGCCGGAAGCTACAAAATTGTCAGTTTTCGGACATAAATGTCAGTGCGCTCTAAACACACGACATATTAACTCTTTTAAAATGAATAAGATAAGAATGGCACACTTATTGCTTTAGTAATAATCTCATTAAATAAAAGGAGACATTCAATGAAAAAAGCTTTACTGATTATGACAGTGATCGGTTTCCTGACTATTTCATCCTTCGCTCAGGGGAATAGCTGGAATGGAGGGAACGGCAAGGGAGAACATGGGCCCGGCTGGGGCATTGGATTTAATGGAGGTCTGGCTGAACTCATCAACAGCCTTCCTTACGAAGACTTGAGTGACGCAGAAATATGGGGTATGACCTACATGTACGAGGAAGAAAAACTGGCGAGAGATGTCTATCTCACTCTGCACAAGACTTGGAAAATCAAGATACTCAGTAACATCGCAAACAGTGAGCAGAGACACATGGATGCCTTGAAACTTTTGCTCCAAAAGTATGATATTCCTATTCCGGTTCTCAATGACGAAGTGGGATTCTTTTCGAACAACAAACTTCAAAAACTCTATCATGAACTCGTTGCTCGGGGAGAGACGACCCCAGTGGATGCCGTCCATGTCGGCGCGACTAAAGAAGATCTGGATATTTTTGACTTGAAGGATTATTTATCTCAAGCCGATAATTCAGACATCAGGACAGTGTACCAGAATCTGATGAAAGGATCCCGCAATCATCTGAGAGCCTTTGCCAGACACCTATTGAAATATGGTGTGAGTTACGAAGCACAGTATCTCAGCCAGAATGAGGTTGACGAGATCATCAGTTCTCCGATGGAACGAGGTTTAGTCGACGAGGACGGCAATCCCATCTTCGGTACAACAGGCTGGTAAGATAAACAAAGGGACGCTCTCACTCAAAAGTGTAAAGCTTGACTGGTTGAATCTTATTCGATCCAGAGATCGCGTTCCAGGGCCTCCCAAAACTCTACCTTCATATTGTTGTGCTGGAATACTCCCATATGGTAGGGATCGTTCTTTTTGTACTCTTCATAGGGACCCGGGTAATTTGAACGGCGTTTCTTGTAAGCTTCAAAATCTGCCATACTCTCATATTCCCAGATCATGAGGTGTCGGCCAGACTCTTCGCCCGCAACGGTCTTCTCAAAATAACGGACGCTCTTCCATTCCTTAAAAAGCTCTCTGTGTTGATTCACCCACTGGAACCAACCCCGCAGGGCTTTTTTGTGCTCCTCTTCCTTCCCCTCTTTGACCAACCAGCTTTCCGCTTCAAAGACGGCCATTTTGATGGCTCCTGATGACGGGTTTGATGGCACCGAATTCTGCGCCGTATTTCTGGGCAATGTCATAAACTCGAGATTGAGCTTTCCCTGTTGTGTTACCCTGTTCGCCCTTTCCAGAACCACATGGAGCATCGGGTGATGAGGCCAATCGGACCAACGGTAAAGAAATGGCGGCACTTCCCAGGATTCCTGTTCGAATAAAATCACGCCGCTTTAAAATCCGGCGACTTTTTTCCATTACTACCTCCTTCTAAGGATCACGTCTTGGTAGGAAGAATATCCCAGCCTCTCTCTCAGAGTCAAGATTCAAAAAAAATGCCCGACAGAAAGACTTGCAATCGGACGCTCAATGATATTATCATTAACCGTTTAACTGAGGAGTACTCACACTCAAGATGTATTAATATCGCAGGAGGCTTCAATGAGAAAAATCACAATTGCGCTTTTATTTGCCTTTTGTTTCACCACATTTCTTTCTGCTGATGAGAACACCAAGCGTCCGATGACGGTAGACGATGCTCTCAACATGGTTAGCGTAGGAAATGCCCAAGTCTCACCCGATGGCCAATGGGTATTCTTTTCCAAGTCGGAATTAGACTGGAAAGATAACAAGAGAAAATCAAAATACTACATGATCCCAGCAGATGGAGGCGACGCCTTCCAATATATCGGGGAAGAAGGAGGAGACTCCTTCCGATTCTCTCCAAACGGCAAGTATTTCACATTCAAGCGATCCTTAGAAAAGAAAAGTCAGTTGTTTCTCATGAGAACCTCAGGGGGCGAAGCAGTCCAACTGACCAAACACAAGAGCAGCATCGACTCCTACAAATGGTCACCGGATTCATCTAAGATATTCTTCCTTGCCCCTCAAGCACGGAATAAAGACGAAGAAAAGGAGCACAAAGCCGGTAACGATGTCATATTCGTGGATGAAGGGCCACATGGACAAAGAGAGGGTCAGTGGCGACACCTCTGGGTATTTGACATCAATAATAAGGAAAGCACCTGCCTCATCGCGGAAGATATCCTGATCGATGATTTTGACATCTCTCCCGACGGAAAAAGTATCATACTTACGGCTCAGTTTTCCAACCGCCGAAACGAATATTACCAGAGCGAGATTTTTCTCTATAACATCACCGATAAAAAAAGAATCCAGCTGACAACCAACAAGTCTCCCGAGAGCTCTCTTTTCTGGGCTCCTGACGGTCAAAGCTTCGCATTCATGGCAGCAGATGATAAGGAATGGCTCAACCGAAACAGCAAGATCTACATCATGAACCCTGCTACAAAAAAGATCCATCTGCTTTCCGGACAATACGAGGGTGATGTCCGTGGGATTTTTTGGACACCCGACTCCAGAACCATACTCTTCACCGGACACCAGGGTACAAATTCCAACCTCTACAAGATCGACGTGAGCACAGGAAAATACAAGCAACTGACCGATGTCTCTGGCACTCTCCAAGCTAGCTCTTTTTCAAAAGATCGGAAAAAAATGGTGTACTCATTTTCTGATTTTGATACACCCTCCGACATCTACACTTCACCCGTTGATACATTCGAACCAATCCGCCTGACAGAGGCCAACCCATGGATCATAGAGGAAATCCTCCTTGCCTCCATGAAGGTCATCCGTTGGAAAAGTGTCAAGGACTATGAGATCGAAGGACTTCTGCACCTCCCTTCTGGCTACACAAAGGACTCTCGCCTTCCCCTCATGCTAAACATCCATGGAGGTCCTGCCGGTTGTTTCACGAACAGTTTCCGAGCCAGCTACCATATTTATGCCGGATTAGGTTATGCTTCTCTTTCCCCCAACGTCAGGGGCAGCAGTGGCTACACGGATAAACTTCGAGAAGGGAACACAGTCCATGTCAACGATGGCATCGGCAAAGGGGATTACTTGGATTTGATGAACGGAGTGAATCTCCTCATCGATCAAGGTATCGTCGACCCTGACCGAATGGGACTTCGGGGATGGAGTTACGGCGGCATCCTAGGGGGTTGGACAATAACACAGACCGACCGATTCAAAGCCGCCTCTATCGGTGCTGGTGTCTATGACTGGTCATCGGAATACGGGCCTGGATTCAATCACGACGTGAGGCTCTGGCACATCGGCAGTACTCCCTGGGATAATCCCAAGGCCTGGCGCGAACAGTCCGCATACACCCACGTCAAGAACGTCACGACACCGACCTTTCTCATCCATGGCATGAACGATTTCACAGATACAGAGGCACAAAGCATGATCTTCTTCACAGCCATTAAAGATATCGGAAAAGCCCCTGTTCGCTACATCCGTGTTCCCCGTGAACCTCACGGATTCAGAGAACCGCGTCATCAGCGTATCAGGGATATCGAAGAGATCAAGTGGATGCAGAAATATATCTTGGGTGTAGATTGGAAACCATGGGAACGCCCCAAGGAAAAAGAAGACGACGAAGAAAAAGACGAAAAAAAGCAGAACTAAACGTCAAGATTTCCATCCTCTTCAGCTAAATATTAAAGTCGTATTCTTAATGGTATGACGAACATTTTCTCTATCAGCAAGTAGACTCTACCTCCTATTCAACCTTTCCCCCTGCCGAATTTATTCCGCAGAAAGGAATAAACGATATATTCATTTTGTCTAATGGATGAGAGCGAAAAATGAGACAAACAGATTATCACAAAAATCATCGATGGCAACTTTTTTGCCCGAGTTTACGTCTATATATATGAGAGTAAACGATGAAAGAAGATAAGGAGAACAAAATGAAACTCAGAGATAAATTTGCAATTTTTTTGGTGGCAGTTCTTATAACTTTTGTTGGGTTTAGCTTGATTGCTTCACCCTCATTGGACATGTTGAAAATCGGCAAAAAAGCAGGGTACGAGATCATATCGAATATGTTAGCCAATGAGGCTAACGCTGTAGCTTCTCGAAGTTCCAGCGTGTAGATATAGATAAAGGGTAAAGACCCTTTCAGGATGAGGGCCCGTCATCCGGCGGGCCAAAGACCTGCATAAGCGACAAGGAGCGGGCGATCCAAAGCCTGCTCCTTTTTTTTATTTGTCTTTCACGATGGGATAGAATTCTCTGCTGGCTCCAGCCACACGCTCCACATCCATCCATTAATTCCCAAATCCTCATGACTTTTCGTGTTTGGATATGCTCAACCTGTGATTCGTCTCTCTGGCAGCAAATTTCCACAGACGATCAAGGTCCTGTTTATCCCATTCTTTGTTCTTTAATACACTGGTCAGAGCATGGATATCCAGGTCAGAGACTTCATTCAGCTTCCCGATATCCTCCAATAACTCGATGAGGCCTTCTCTTTCCTCCGAGTTTTTGGGCGGAAATTTAACAGACTCATAAGATTTTACCGCTATCTTGTTTGCCGAACCGAAAACAACAGAAACCTCCTCCCTGCCACAAAATGCGATCAACGCTTCCCTCAGCTTTTCCAGTTTCGCCTCGGCATCTTTTTTGTGAACATCAAGCTCTCTCTTAAGCTTCACATATTCATCGACCAACTTCACTCCTGGATCCTCTAGGTATTCATTCTCCGGTTTGTCCTCGAGCTCAACCTCATGTTTCCACTCAGGACATATCCCTCGATACAGACACCAATGACACAAGCGAGTCACATTCGCCGGAAATTCCTCTGTGGCTTCGATCTTCTGGATCTCATCTATGACATCTTTATTCAAGTCTTCCAGCTGCTTCTTTGTTCGGTAGGATTCCATCTCCTTGTCAAAAGCCAAAAAATGCCAGACAAGGCGGACCTTTTTGAAATCCTGGAACTGCTCTCTCACCCAAAGGGAATACATGGCCAATTGACGGTCCTTATCAAGATCCTCTTGTTTGGGAAGAGACATGTTGGTCTTATAGTCATGGACCTCGTACACACCGTTTCCCATGTCCATCAATCGATCGATCCGGATGTAAAAGCCATACTTTCCCTTTTTATCCAACGGAAGAGTGTTTGTCGTTTCCAAACCGAGAATTTTCCCCTTGTCAAAGGGCTTGTGCCTTTTGTAATAATCCTTCAAATACCGTTCCCCCATCTTACGGTAATTCTCTACCGTGTATTCCTTTTTCACAATGATGATCGTGTCATTCCAGTTCTTCTCCCACTCTCTGTTAAAAAAAGCCAGAACTTCATCGACACCTAACAACCTCTCGAACTGGAGATTACTGTAGAGCTTTTCCAGAGCCTCGTGAACCCGGGACCCAAGAAACGTCTCAACAGTGTCTTCCGTTTCGACTTTGACTCTATCGATATAAGCAAGTTTATACCGAAGCGGACAGGTTTCATAGGAGCCTAACCTGGAATGGCTGAATGTCGCCATTGTCTCACCTCCATATTCCAATGGGATTGCTTCAACTTTCTCAAAATCACATTTTTCTGTCAAGGCATCTGTGGGGAGCATCTGCGATGTGAACTGACAGAAAGAAAAAATATGTCAATAATTTATGGATGCCATCGAATGGATATTCTGTAAATCTTGGAGGTGCATATGAGCGATAGAGGAATAAAACGACGGGAATTTTTAGGAAAGACGGCACTCGGTCTTTTTACAGCTGGATTCGGTTTGCCGAAACTCAAGGCGGGAACTCCCGGCCAAGAGCGACCCAACAAAATCGTTTACCGCACGCTGGGTCGAACGAATCTTCGCATTCCTGTGGTGAGTTTTGGAGTGATGAATTCAGACAGCCCGGACTTCATCAATCAAGCCCTTGAGAAGGGAGTGAATCATCTTGACACAGCTCACCTTTATCTCCGGGGCAACTCGGAGAGAGTGATCGGTGAGGTACTGGAGAGCTCCGGGAAAAGAGACAAGGTCTATATCGCCACAAAGATGCGACTCGCAAGAGACCGCGAGAAAGGTTATTCAGCCTTGAAGTGGGTGCTCGAGGATGAAAACGTCTGCACGACGATTCCTGGGATGACCACATTCGAACAGTTGGAGACGAATATCCGTGTGATTAACGATTGAGCTTTAACCCAGGCGGAGAGAAGCCATTTGGACTGGGCTGCGCAAATGAAGGGAAAGTTATACTGCCAGAACTGTCGTTTGTGTATTCCCACCTGCCCCAATGATGTGGAGATCCCAAACTTGATGCGCGCTTATATGTATGCGAGTGCATACGGAAATTTTATCCAAGCGAGAACCACTATTTCGGAACTCCCGAAGAAGCTTAGCCTGGATGTATGCCGGAGTTGCGGCTCATGTTCAGCGAGCTGCCGAACCGGCATCTGCATCCATTCGCGACTTCAATCTCTGATCGCAGACGAACTTTACCTAACCTGAACGCTTAATAAGGATATAGATTTTTCTAACAGGTCTTACAGCATCGAGAACAGGGAATCTTCCAGCCCTGTATTAGTCTCCACGTCAGTGATGGTTATCACAGAATACTCTTCACCATCCTGATAACTGGTAATAAGGGCCGGAAATGTCATGCCGCCGATTTTTTTATAGTCGGAACTGAACTGTTCAACTTCTACCTCAGTGCCCATTTGTCCTGTTGTTTGGGATTTTGTCTTAAAGGTCAAATAAGTCTCCGGGTCAACGTAGACAACGACCTGGAATCCGTCAGGATAAGTCGTATTCAGGACGAGATACTCCTTGTCCTCGATAGTTTCCTTACCCTTGTACTCCCAGGAGATGCCATATTTCTCTGGATAAATGGACGCCAGGGAGGGCATAGCTTGTCTTTTCAATTGGGCCGCTTGTTCGCCGGAAAGCTCTTCTGTCGCTCCAGTTTGGGGATTGGTGAACCAGGCGATCTTTCCATCATACGCTTGAGTGATCAGCATACCCATCACTTCGATATCCGTGCGCCTTTTATCAGGCTCCTTCTTGTAGATCATCAACGAGCCACTCAAGCCCTGCAATGTCAGGTCGAGTGTACCCGTTATGGTGAGATCCTTGAGGTTTTCAAAGATCTCCTTTCCCCCCGATGCCTCAACCATTTTTGCCCTGATGTCTTTAATATCCTGTCCGATACCAGGTGAGACCAGCAGGCCCAAACAGAACAAGCCCAAAACACTCATCGATAAAATCTTCTTCATGTTCTCCTCTCTTCTTGTGTTATAATTCATAGAGGTTCAAAGCCAATATCGCTCTAAACCCTCATACGAGAATACTGCACAAAAGTTTATTCTATTCGACCCCTTATTGACTGCTGTTGATCACAGCCAAAACTCTTAACAAATACTCCGGTCCGGGTCTGTCAAAGGTATTCTGACTAAGGTATTTGAATTGAAGGATGCCGTTCTTATCCACGACGTACACTGTAGGGATATTTTGCTCCACCTTACTCCCGCCCCACTCGGTAGTAAAAAGACCCAGCCCTTTGGAGACAGCCGCTCCATCATCGATCAGTATGGGAAATGGTAAGGGAACCTTACCCTCTTCGTAGGAGAAGCTTTTGGGAAAAACCCGCTTGTAGAACTCCATTCGCCTTTTGCCCCCCTCATCAAGTTTATCCTGATCGGGGGGATTCTTTCCCTTCTCGAGGTCCTGAAGCTGATCATAAAACTTGTCGATCCATTCTGTGACCAACTCCTTCCCATATGGAAGGACAAAAAGGATCTCCACATTGTATTTTTCCCTGATCTGAAACTTGGCCTCTATTTCTGCCCAATCCGCATACTGATAATTACAGACGTGACACCAGGCCTCCTCTCTGGAGCGGCCACGGGGAAATATGATCAAGATATTTTTCCCCTCGATCTCGGAAAGTGTCATCTCTCCTCCCTGAAAAACAGGAAGAGAAAAATCCGGCATTGGTTTTTCGACAGTGACAGGCTTGATCTCTTCTGTCTGTGCCATAAGAACAAACACAGACACAACTAAAACAGATAAAACTAAAACCGTTGATTGTCTGAATCTTTTTTTCATGGTGATCTCCTTTCAGGAATTTGATTGTACCAGAAATCTCATATCAAAGCACACATATCCGCTTCGATGGAAGCACATCATTTGTGAAAAAAACAAAATAATATTTGATTTGTTCGAAAATATTCATTATATTAATGCTAGCCTTGCTGTGCTGGCTGGGCAAGGTCCCATCCTTAGCATTTTCATAACCCCCCTTTTGCTAAGCAACAGCCAGCATTTTCTATGTTTGAGAAATAACGGCAACAAAGCTTCGGTTGTATAATTCCCCTGATCAAACGATGAACGGCAACAATTCCAGGAGCTGATACTATTTAGTGCGGCGGGGTCAGTTTATGTATAATCCCGGCTAGTTAGAATGTATATCGAAAAGAAAAGTTAAAACCAAGCATATCCAATTTATAGGTTCCAGGTATAGCCTCGCCATATCCTGGAATGGTGCCCTCTTCAGCAAGCTCTATTGTTCTCTCTTTGCCCATACCATACTCAAATCCGAAGTCAATCTGGATACCATGCAAACTCGGACCTCTCCCATCGTACCCAAGGCCAAAAGTAATATAGTTAGCATCCACAATGGGGAAGTGGAAATTCATGGTTTTATCAGGAACAGGAGAAGGATCTGTGTAAAATCCAGCACGAATTGCGACCTTGTTGAGCTTGTATTCAGCTCCAAATCTGATCTGGATCGTATCCTTCCAGTACAGGGGTATAAAATCCG
>Ga0307378_10003205_pt1 | contig 24117 bp, 20 predicted proteins | sample UN1MG_FD_202238 | JGI IMG/M metagenome (GOLD analysis project Ga0307378, IMG submission 202238) | Soil microbial communities from Risofladan, Vaasa, Finland - UN-1 | ecosystem: Environmental > Terrestrial > Soil > Coastal area > Acid sulfate soil | place: Finland: Risofladan, Vaasa | collected...
TAACTCTTGGGACACAAGCCCGGCCCACCTTGCCCAGATCCGGATCAAGTTCGACCGGCTCTGGGAAGGCCGCGAGAAGGATTGGCTGGCGCTGCCCATACCGGAGGCTGTGCGGCAGGAGTTGCTGAAGTTCCGGCCAGCGTCGCCCCCTGTGCGCGACCCGCTGGAACCGCCGCCCGAGGAGACGGTGGCGCCGCCCGTCGCGGTCAAGGTCGATGCCGACCAGTGGGAACGCATCATCTTTCAGTTTCTGCGCGATGCGCCGTACTTGCCGAACGCCCAGCGGCTGGGCATTGAGACGGCCGCCGTCCGGCCCTGGCCGCATCAACTGCGGGTCGTGGACACCGTTATTGAGCGCTTCCCCGAGCGGTTCATGTTGTGCGATGAGGTGGGCCTGGGGAAGACCATCGAGGCGGGCCTGGTGATTCGGCAACTGGTGCTTTCGGGGCGCGTGCGGCGGGCGCTGATCTTGGTACCCAAGAGCATCCTCATCCAATGGCAGGAGGAACTGTACGAGAAGTTCGTTCTGAACCTGCCGCGGTATGATGGCCACACGTTCTACGATGCCCTGGGGCGCCAGCGGCCGGTGCCGCCAGGCGTCAACCCGTGGGATGCCCACCCGATCATGCTCGCCTCCAGCCAACTGGCCAAGCGCCGCGAACGCCAGGACCAGTTGGCCGAGGCGCAGGAGTGGGACCTCGTGGTAGTCGATGAGGCCCACCATGCCCGCCGCAAGGACTTCCTGAACCGCCAGCAGTATCGGCCGAACCGGCTGATGGAACTGCTGAACGGCACGAACGGCCAGCCAGGCCTGAAGGACAAGACCAAGGGGCTGCTGCTTCTGACGGCAACGCCAATGCAGATCGACCCCATCGAGGTTTGGGACCTCTTGAAAGTGCTCGGGATGGGCGGCATGTGGGGCGCATCGGACGAGAACTTCCTGCGGTACTTCGAGGAGTTGAAGCAGCCCCAAGAGAGGGCCGACTGGCGGTTCCTGCTTCGGATGCTGGGGGACTACTTCGCCACCGGCGGCGTGTGGCACGGGCCGTTCTGCGCTGTGGCCGAGAAAAAGGTCGGGCCGGTGGAATGGGACCAGATACGGAACCTGCCCTCGGCGGCCAACTGCGAGGCGGTCATCCGGCAACTCTCGCCCGCGGGCCAGGCGGTCTTGAAGGGGATGCTGCGGCGGCACACACCGCTCCTCAGGTACATGTTCCGCAATACTCGGGGCCTCTTGCGGAAGTACCGCGAGAAGGGGCTTTTGAGGGAAAACATTCCGCAGCGCGACCCCCGGCCGGTGTGGATCGACATGACAGCGGAAGAGGAGGAACTGTACCATCGCATCGAGGAGTATATCCGCGACCACTATCAGAGATACGAGGCGGAGCGCAAGGGCCTGGGTTTCATCATGACGGTGTACCGCCGACGGCTGACGAGCAGTTTCTACGCCATCGCCGAGAGCCTGAAACGCCGGCTGGACTTCCTGAAAGGCGTGGCGGGCCAGGACCAGACGGCCGGACTTACGGACGACGACCTGGAGCAGGACGACCTGGACAAGGACGTTCAGGACTTGCTGCTGGCGGTCGCGGCCGAGCCGGAAACGAAGAAACTCTTCGCCGGCGAGATCCAGTACATCGAGGACTTCCTGGCTGACCTGCGGGCGCTGGGGTCGGACAGCAAGTACGAGCAGTTGACCGGCGACCTTCGGGCTGTCCTTGCGCAGCGCGACTCGGTCCTCGTCTTCACCCAGTACGCCGACACGATGGACTACCTGCGCGACAAACTGCGTCATGTATACGGTGGCCAAGTGGCCTGCTACAGCGGCCGCGGCGGCGAGCGGTGGGACGGCCAAGTGTGGGTGCACGCTAGCAAGGAAGACGTCAAGACGGCCTTCCGCGACCGCCAGGAGATCAAGATTCTGCTATGTACGGAGGCGGCGTCCGAGGGCCTGAACCTCCAGACGTGCGGCGTGCTCATCAACTACGACATGCCCTGGAACCCGATGCGGGTCGAGCAGCGGATCGGCCGCATCGACCGTATCGGCCAGACTTACCCGCGCGTAGGGATCCTCAACTACTTCTACAACGGAACGGTCGAGGCCGACATCTACCGGCGACTGGACGACCGGATCAGTTCCCACGAGAATGTGGTGGGCGAGTTGCAGCCGATCCTGGCGCGCGTGGCCCGCTTGATTGAGGCGGCCGCGATGGCGACCGATAAGCGGCGCGGCCAGTTGATCGCCGAGGAGGTCCAGGCAATCAACAACCTTGTCCAGTCAGCCGAGATCGCGGTCCTGAACCTGGATGAGTGCGGGGACGACACGGTCGAGGCCGCGCGGCAGGAGAGCGTGCCCGTTTCGCTGCCGGAACTGGAGCGGACCGTCGTCGGGTCTAACGCTTTTCGAGATCGGTTGCGACCCCATCCGGATATTGCTGGTGCTTACCTCCTGGACTGGGCTGGGGAGTTCCAAGCGGTTACGTTCAACCCCGCCGTCTTTGACGACCACCCGAACACATTGCGGCTACTGTCATTTGGATCAGAACTGCTGACGGACGTGCTCGGTGCTGTGGAGCCTCCGCTGGAAGCAGACGCGGGCGGCGTGGTCGCCCGGTGCTCCGTGCGGGCCCCCTGGAGTCTGGCCTGCTTCTACGGCGCGGACCGCGGCGCGCCAACAGCGATCCCGTCTCTCGACCAGTTACAGGCTGTGCTCAGCGATGCGGAGGAGGGCACGGTTCCGCGTGACCTCGCCCCCGCGATAGCCGACGAATTCGCCGGCCGAGTCAAAGGGCTGCTGGCGCACGATGAGGCAATCGCCAAGAACAGGTATAACAGTTATGTTGCGTCGCTCAAGGCGGAGGTCAGCCAACTCCTGCTCCAGGCTGCTTACGTTGAACTGGCCATCGCAGCGAAGCCTGAACTCTTCGATGACGCACCACCACTCGACTTCTCGGAACAGGCCGTGCGGCGCTTGGCCCGACATAAGTACCCCTTTGCTGGCGCATTGCGGCTGGTCGATCCGGGCGACCTTTGTCCGCGAAGCGATGATCACTTCTATCGTCGTTTATGCGAATTTCCGCGGTCTGCCCTGACCAAACGGTTCGAGGTGGTCAGTAACAGGCTTGGGGAAACCCTTCGGCGATTGGCTGATGCGACACGCGCCACGATGCCGTGGGCGATCAAAGACCCTCTGCGCGACGGCCGTCTCCTGCTTCCCGTCCTGTACGCTCGTGGGGCCCAGTGACACCTACTCACCGCGCAGCCCCGCCGTCGTGAGGCTTCGCCGACAGGCAGTGCGTGCGGCGAGACGGTCCGCTTGCGGCAGTGACCCCCCAAGACCTTGTGGGAAGTTCCGGTGTGCCGTCGAAGCGGCACACGGTATTCCTTTTTGACAAGAAGACAGTACTTGAGGTGCTGCCAGCGTTCGGGAAACTGATATCCGAGGAGTATGCAACCGGCCTGCCGGCTGAGTTCGTGGCTAAAGCGATTGGCTTTCGGAAGACGCCCCCCACCCAAGCGGAAGCGGACAAGGCGCCGTTTAGCATCGGTCACTACCACCCAGCTTTCCTTCCGAGCACGACCTCATTATCTTATCGCCCGAAGTCTCTGGTTGAGTGTGTCCGAAGGGCAAGGTACCTATGTCGAACGCAGTCGGAGTGCGACCAGGCATTCGATGTTCTGATCGAGGGAGTGTTGGAGTTCCTCGGGGCCTGCGGCGGTCGCGACGCCTCGGGGTCGCGCTTCACCAGGACACGGTTAGTCGATGCCCTTGCGGCTGCGGAAGGTAACCTGCTTCCGCGATTCCGCAGCCTGCTGGGATGGATGATGCTTGGCACAAAGCCCCTGACTCTAGACCGGTGGTCGGTGACCGTTGCCAAGTTGAAGGATGTGCTCCAGCCGTGGACTGGCGACCGCCTAAGTGCACCGGCACAGAAGTTCACTGCGTGGTCGGCTGAAGAGCAAGCACCTGCGGATGGCGAATGCGCAGCATCGGGACGGCGGGCGGACGCATATTGCCTCGACAGCTCCATCGGGCCAGTCGAAATCCTGCTCTCAACGATTTATGGCGCCAAGGGTCAGACGCATACAGCCACTATGGTTCTTGAGACGTACTACAAGAAGAAGCACGATCTGAAGGAAGTGCTCCCGTTCCTGAGGGGGCAGACTAAGCCGATGACAGAGTGCCTGCGAGGGCACATGAAGCACATCTTTGTGGCAATGACAAGACCCCGCGAGTTGCTTTGTCTGGCCATTCGGAAAGACCACGTTACGGCCGGTGATGCTCAGGCTCTAGCTGCCCGTGGATGGGCAATCTGCGACCTGATGAGATCAGGCGCGGGCCAGTAATGCCATCATGCAAGGAGAAGGTCCCCGCCTGTAAGGCGGACGATTGTGGGAGCGCTTGTGGGCGCGCTACTGGGTGGCGGTGGCAGATAACGGCTGGTCACCACAAGGAGCGGTAGCATCCGGGACGAAGTGGCGGCGAGCCGGTGACGAGAATACGACCACCACCCATGCGACGGAGTTGGGAAACGGTTGCCGATGCTCTCCCAACGGCACCCGCTGCGTTAACCAACTGGGGGTTGTCAACCAGAGAGTCCGAGAGCCGTGACGCCGTCGTGCCGCTGGCCAGGAACTCTTCCCGCCAGGTGGACAACGTGGCGGCGGTCACGCCCAGAGCGCGGGAGAGGGTCTCCAGGTCCTCGCCCCGCAGCAGTCGGACGACGGCCTCGGCTTTGCGTCGGGCGGAGAAGCCCCCGAAGGCCCATGCTCCATCTTCCCCATCGGGACACTCCTTTCCGTTGGTTCCTACCTACCTTATCGGAAGCAGACGAGTGTCCAATCCAACCCTGGGGCGGGAGAGCTCCTCTTCTGGCGGATAAGCATAGTCCCCAGTTTCTTGCCCTACCATGCAGCGTGCGGCATGGTTATAATGAGTTTCGGAGCCACGGTAGCGTCGATGTGCACCGGCGGCAATTACACGTGTACCTGCGATGGATTCAGTCAGGGGGCTGCAAAGTGACGACCCCGGCACCCGCATATCGCGTTATCGATGCCCACTGCCACTTCGGACCGTTCGGTACTCGCACAGTTGCGGAGAAGACCATCAGCCCGTTGCGCGGACGGGATCTTTGCAGCATCGAGCAACTGAGCGACTACATCAGCTCACATAATATTGACTTCCTGGTGCTTGTCCCGATTTACGCACCAGACCCCGAATATGCGTTCGGCCTCAACACCCAGGTCATTGCGTGTGCCCGTGCACTGCCAGGGAAGGTCATACCTGGGCTGTGGGTGGACCCGTCGCCGTCTATGCGAAACCATCTCAGAGACGCCGTGGCAATGGCTGAGCACGCACACATACGTGTGCTAAAGACCTCACCGGACGCCTGGGGCGGAACCTTTACGCCAGACCCAGATACATGGGACGTGGAAGTCAGAAAGGGCATGGACGCGATTGTGGCATACTCCGAGACGCGGCCGTGCGTTCTCCAGATTCACACCGGATCACGACGGAGTGACATACGGGCGGTCGAAAAGTTCATGAGATGGGCACCCCGAAGCATCATGTTCCAGCTCGTCCACATGGGGAACACCACCGGCGGTCACTTCTACCTGGTTCCGCGCTTGCTGGAATGGCTTCAGGAGGGACTCCAAGTGTTCTGCGATACATCCCTGGCGAGAGGGTTCGCCGTCAGATGGCTCTTGGCCGGAGCGCGCGATAATGCTCTGTTGGCCGAGAGAGTACTCTTCGCCAGCGATGAGCCTTGGGGCATCTTCGATGCAGAGCTATGCGCTGTGGTTGAGGCAACCGAAGAGTTGCCAGCAGTCCGAGAGCGCGTGCTCTACGGCAATGCGCATAGACTCTATTCTGAGCTTAGGGCGCTGTCATGAGAAGACTTCCATTTACGAGCTATCCTGGCTCGAAACTGTACTTCACGGAAGCGGACCTGTCGTCTCAGCAGTCCTATCGCATCGGCTGGTACGAGCTATCTGTTGGCCTGAAGTTGTGGCTTCTCATGGCGGACCGCGTAATCCTGTCAACGGGCCACATGCTTCGGTCTCCCCTGACATTTCAGTGGCTCGAACACGAGAAGACGGCCATAGCGGAGCTTGCTGAGAAGCAGGTCATCATACCAAGCCTTAGCAACCAGTACTCGTGCTGCAAAGACTTCGCTCAAGACCAGGTTGCCGATTCTCCCGCAGCACCCGAAGCAGAGGAGTTTCGCCTGTGTGCGATGGACCGTGGACGGTTTCTCGATGACCTGTTCCCCGCAGCGATCACTTGGTCGCCAACGGACGAAAGTCAATGGTTTAGGAAGATGATGCACTCCCATTTGACTGATCGGTTCTCCCCACTACGAACAAGGCTGATTGGGGTGTCGGACCGCTCGCTTGCAGCGTTGGCGGAAGCCGTGGCAGGTTGCGGCGATTTTCGGCGCGGGACCTTGCGCGCTCTGGTCCAGCAGCACTGTCCCAGACGTGCGAAGATGATTCTGCGCTATGGCGACTGCTTCTACTACCTCTCCGGAGCCCGAACCAAGGATGCATGGCCCCTCCTTCATTCTAATGCCGCCGTTCTGCTTCAGGACCAGGTGGCCTACTCAGCTAAGATTGCCCAGGTTGCTGCCGAACCAAGCCGCGTGTGGCGTGCAGTCATGGACGAATGGTCTTTGCCTCCGTCGGCCCTCGCCTCCCTTCCAGTGAAGGAGGTGGCGGGGCTTCGTGAAGACAGCATAGGCAAGAAGGCTAGACGCACCTTTGCCGGTCTGATGGATTCTGCGAGGCGACTGGGGGAAGTTTCAGAACCGGCGCAGACTGCTGAAAGCGCGATGCAGTCCCTGATGGCACTTCTTTCTGAAGAAATGGGAAAGCAGAGGACGAAACATGCAAGATGGAGAGCTGGAGGAACCTTGCTGTTGGTCGCGGGCTGGGCAACATCGGGGATTGCGACAGCCTGTGGATGCATGTCGCTCGGCACGTCTCTTGCCCTTGGCTTGCTCAGTTTCTTGGTCGGAGCCCCATTTGTCAGCCCGCTGGAGAAGAAAGTCGGCCACACGGAACTCGTGCTCCTTGCAGATAGAATAGGAAGACGTGCGCGGCCGTGAGCCGAAGAGGAGCGACGCGCCATCGTGGCATTGCATTGGCAGGGCCTCGTGCCAGGATCACCGTCCAACCGGTGCCTCAAGGGCTATCACGTTCGGGGGTGTGGTATGTCAGTCAGCGACCGTAACATCCACAGATCAGATGGCCCCGTCCTCCTACTCGCTGGTCCGGGAACCGGGAAGACCCATCAACTGGCGCTGCGCATCAAGTTCCTAGTTGAGGAGAAGAACGTCGCCCCCGGCCAGATCTCCGTGATCACCTTCACGGCAGCTGCGGCAGCAAACATGCGCGCGAGGATATCAGATGCGACGCGACCAGAGCTTTTCCTTGATTCCGCCCGACAGCCGGGGCGGATCTGCACGATGCACAGCCTCGGGCTGAGCATCATCCGAGAAAACGCCGGCTTACTCAGTCTGCCTGATTTGCCGTCGGTCGTTCATTCTGACTTCGCTCGCTCGATCCTTCTCGGGGATGCGGCCCAGCTTGCGGGATACGGGCGTGATGCCGCACGAGACACGGCAAAGTGCAGGCAGTATGGCGACTGTAGGCGCGATGGCTCTCCGAAGTGCACCATTTGCGATTCTTACAGGCAGATCCTCACAGCGTGTAGGGCCATCGACTATGACGACCAGATTCTGCTGGCCTGTCGCCTTCTCGGTGAGCAGAGCGGCTTGGCAGTGAAGTACCGAGCGCAGTCGTTGCACCTCCTTGTCGATGAATACCAGGATATAAACGCTGGCCAGTTTGAGCTCATCAAGGCCCTCGGCGAAGGGCAAACCAAAGGCCTCTTCGTTGTTGGTGACGACGATCAGAGCATCTATTCATGGCGCGGGGGTTCGCCGGAGTTCATCCGCAACTTCAAGAAGCATTTCGGCACCGCGGCACAGGTCCTGCCTTTGCGAACGTCCCGGCGGTGCCACCGGAACATACTGGAGGGGGCGCTTGCCGTCGTCAAGGGCTACGACAAGCACCGGCTTGACAAGGGGAAGATTCGCCATGTCAGCCCCGACGGACCGCTTCTCCACGTCCACAGCGTGGCCAGCGAGAAGGCCGAAGCAGCAGTTGTCCGCAGAGTCATCACGGATGCCCTTCCGTCACGAGAGGTCCTTGTGTTGGTGCCGACGCGGAGACATGCGACCTTAATCACCGAGCAACTGAGACGGGCAAGGGTTGCGTACATCGCTCCAGAGCCGCCCCCCGGCATGGGGCTGCCGCTTCTGGAGCGATTGGCGGCCTGGCTTCGGGACGAGAAGGACAACCTGGCGCTGCGCGAGTGCATCGAGGCCATCGCTGGCAGCAGCACAAGCCCGATCCCGTCAAAGCGCGTCAAGAAGGCCGAGAAGAGAGAACAGCGAGAGGAGAACTATCGGGAGATCGGCCAGCTGTGGGGCGCAGTCCTTAAGAATCGCCGCTCTCTATGGGCGGTTCTTGCCGCGACAGAGGGGGCGCAGGAGGGGATCACGGCGTTCGTCCGTAGACAATGCACCGACCTGAGACAATGCTACGCGGAAGGCCACGTTGCCGACTTGCTGCAGCACGCAGCGCAGTCGCTCGAGCCCTGGAAGAAAGCCGATGCTCTTCTTGAAGAGGTAGAGACATGGGTTGCTCGGTTCGCAAGGTCCTCCGATGCTGGTTCCGAGGCCCAGGTGCGCGTCATGACGTTCCAGGGCGCTAAGGGCCTCGAGGCCGATGTCGTTTGCGTCGTCGGCCTTGAAGAAGGAACTCTCCCAAGAGACGGGGCCAGCTGCGAGGAACTTGCCGAGCAGAGCCGGCTGATGTACGTATCCATGACCAGGGCACGGACCGATTTGCATCTCTTTCATGCGCGAACGCGCTCCGGTGCGGTGTCCTTCAAGCAAATCCACGGAAAGGGCGGACCGCATACGCTGCAGCACTCGTGCTTTCTGGACGCGATACCAGGGGACTGCCGCATGGACGAGTACCACCCGGCCAAAAGGCAATGACCGGAACCGCCTGGCTACCGCGAGTCGTGAGAAGTTCGAGGCCGTTGCGTTCGGGGCCCGAACGTTTTTTTGTCGTTAACTAACTCGGCATGTTAACGAGAGAGCGCGAGAGTTTGAGACCGTTTCGTTCGGGCAACGAGCGCAACCCGGTAGGTTGGGGTCGAAGCCCGAACGCCACGGGTCCGAACCGAGAGCGCGGGCGGGACCGCAAGAAATCGCCGTAAGCCTTTGACGGGCCGCACTTACGGCGAAAACCTCGACCCATGACGGGCCGAGGCTTCGCGTTAACGTCCGAGCCGCGAATAGTTCGCGGTTTTTCGTCTGGCTCCCCGTTCCGAACGAGTCTCAAGCGGTGGGGAGATTCTAACCCGTTACAGCCGTCCAGGCGACAGTCTACCAGAACTTAGTGCCGTAAACCAGCGCGATTTCAGGACTGGCGGAGACCCCGAGGCTGGCCCCCATGGCAGCCAGCGTGCCATCGTGTTCTCGCAAAAAAGGCGGTTTTTTGTTCTTGACATGCCGGACCTGCTGCGGTACGATAATCATACCACAGGTACGAAAGGAGTACGAGATGGGCCGAGCGGAAATCCACAGCCTGATTGTCTCATCTTTGCACCACTTCATCGGTGCGGAGGAAACAGAGATCGATGGCGATACTCGGCCCATAGGCGATCTAGGTCTCGACAGCCCAGATGGGATTGACTATGCGTGTGACCTGGAGCAACTGGGGTTCAGTCTGCCGCGGCGCCTTAACCCATTCTGGGATGATGGGGAGGACCGACCGCGGACGGTCGACGAAATAGTGGATTTGGTCTTGGAGTATAGCGACTCACCAGCCCGGAGGAACCACGCATGAGCGAAGAAGCGACTACCAGAGAGGCCATCGCGAACCGATTGCGGCTTGCGCGAGAGCGCTCTGGGCTTTCGCAGGGCCAAGTCGCTAGGCTTCTCGGGATCCACCGTCCGGCCGTGACAGAGATCGAGGCCGGCAGAAGAAAAGTGTCCGCTGAGGAGTTGGCGCAACTGGCCGAACTCTACGCGGTGAGCATGTCGTGGATCACGCGGGGTGACTCAAGCCTGGACGAACAGGCTGAGGATGAGATCAAGTTGGCAGCGAGGGAACTGTCCAGATTGAGGCCGGAGGATGTGAAAGCCGTGCTCAACCTGCTTCGAACACTCAGACGCCCAGAGGCCAAGACGAGATGAACGAACGCACCTTGCTCACGAGGCGTGCCATTCGCCTTGCGCTGGCGACGAGAAGGGACTCCGGCTACAGCCCGGCGGATTGCGTCTGCATCGTTGACCTTGCCGGCAAGTGTGGGGTCGAAGTCCGCTTCGTGGCCTTGCCGAGCCTTGAAGGGATGTACGCCTCCACTGCGAGCGGCGTCATCATCCTGTCCTCCCTGCGGTCGCTCGGTCGCCAAGCCTTTACTTGCGCACACGAGTTGGGTCATCATGTGTTCCACCACGGCACGCGATGGGATGAGTATCTTGCTGAGGATAGCAAGCCGAGACGTTGGGACCCACACGAATGGGAAGCAGACCGCTTTGCGAGTTACATCTTGATGCCGAAGCGCGCTGTTCTCAGTTGCTTCTCGAGGCGCAAGTGGCCATGCAGCAATTGTGAGCCCAGACAAGCATACGTCGTTTCCACGGAACTCGGTGTCAGTTACGAGGCCCTGGTCACCCAGATGTCCAAGTCCCTCCGTCTGCTGGAGCATTCCCATGTCAGGGATTTGCTTCACTCATCGCCGAAGTCCATCCGGGCATCTCTGCTGGGAACAGATTGCCCGGAGAATATCGTCGTGGTGGATCCGCATTGGTCAAGGAAGACCACCGACGTCTTGGTTGGCGACTTTGTGTTGTTCTTGATGGACGTGACGGTCGAAGGCGCAAGTTTGGAGCGCGTGGAGAGGAGCGGCAAGGGCCTCCTGTTCCGGGGGGCGGCAGTTGGGATCTCGCAAGTTCATGGTGCCAACGATGGATGGGCAGCCTTTGTTCGTGTCGCGCGGCCCGAATACGCCGGATGCGCCCAATTCCGGCATCTGGAGGATACAGATGATCGATAGCAGACCCTACCCGGCAGAGAGCGAGAATCTGTCCATCGCATGGTGTAAAGCCTTTCAGAGGGCGCTCGAGCTACCGCAGAGCAATCCCCCACCAATGGTTGTCTCGATAACGGGCTTCAAGAACGACGAGCCCTTCGAAGTTGCCCCGATCAGAGACAGACTCGACCGGCTGCTCAAAACGTTCCGAAGGAACTCGTGTCGGGTTTCCGCAATGGTGGTCTTCCCGTACCGTGAGTGGGTCCGTCATGGCCGCCCGTCGTGCGAGGACTTCTCATCCTGGTGCCTTGACTACTTTGCGCCGCGACTAAAAGACCGCTGCCCTCGTATGAATCGCAAAGGCCTCTATTTCGAGCGGATGATGGATTTTAAGCCCCGCGCGTCGGGTACCAGTAAGGTTGTAAACCAGCTACAGCACATCATTGACTGGTACCGACAGCAGCAGAGCCACGGGCAGTCACGGCCATCCCGTTCGCGCATGCAAGTGGCATGCTTCAGTCCGGCCATCGACCACAACCACGAGTGCCGCCCCTTCTTCCCTTGCCTGCAACAGGTCGGGTTCTCATACGACCCACACCCCGGCGGCGGCCTAACCGTGAACGCTTTCTACCCCACACAGCTTTTGTTCGACCGAGCCTATGGGAACTATCTTGGACTCTGTGGCCTGGGGGCGTTCATGGCTCACCAACTCGGTCTGCGGCTGGTGAGGGTCAACTGCTTCATAGGCAGAGCGGAGATTTCGGGCGCCATGGCGAGGCGTGACCTCAGACCCCTTTCAAAACTGGTCAACGAAGTGCTCTCAGAAGCGGGCGAGGACACGGGCGATGACTGAGTTGCCGGGCGGCCACGCGGCCAGTGGCAGGCCATCCAGGGCGCTTCCCCTAGTGTCGGACTGCCTCTGCGAACAGGACAGATCTCTTGAACAGGCCGTGGCCTCTGCCGCGCGCCAGTGGGCTCCCGCTGAACCCACAGAGGTGTTCGAAAGTTATTGGCGTTTCGCGGCGGAGCGCCAAGCCATCTTTTTCCGCAGAGCAAGCGGATGTCCCTGGCCTTGGACAGAAGACCCAGTGCTGCGCGCTTATCGCTTCACTAACGCTTACCGCGCAGCCGACAGAGTCAGCCAGTTTCTCATTCGCCATGTCATTTATGGTGGGAACCAGGGCATCGAAGACGTGTTCTTCAGGACACTGCTATTTAGGATCTTTAATCGCGTCGATACGTGGCGGCTGCTGGAGCAAGAGGTCGGCAACATTGCGTGGCGAAACTACGCTCGCCACTCATATGACAAGGCGCTCACGAGGGCCATGGATAGCGGGCGGCGAATATATTCGGCCGCGTATGTTATGCCATCGGGCCGGGGGGCCTTCGGATCTCGTCGCAAGCATCGCAACCACCTGACACTACTTGAGTCCATGATGGGTGACGGTCTGCCAAGCCGGCTGGCAACGGTGGCCTCATTTCAAGAGGCGTTTCATCTGCTTCGGGCTTACCCGACCGTCGGAGATTTCCTCGCCTACCAGTTTGCGACCGACCTGAACTATAGCCAGTTGATGGACTTCTCCGAGATGTCATTCGTCATCCCCGGGCCTGGAGCGAAGAGCGGGATCCGCAAGTGCTTCGGTTCGCTTGGAGGTCTTACGGAGGTGGAGATTATCTCGCTCGTGGCACAACGACAGCAAACTGAGTTCGAACGGCGCGGCATCCGCTTTCAGTCTCTATGGGGGCGCCCCCTGCAACTCATTGATTGTCAGAATCTCTTCTGCGAGGTGGACAAATACGCGCGCGTGGTCCACCCCCACGTCAGCGGCGTTGGAGGTCGCAGTCGGATTAAGCAGAAATACGTCGTCAACCCAGAACCGGTGGACTACTGGTTTCCGCCAAAATGGGGCCTGAATGAGGTTGTCGATGCATGGAGGAGAGAGCACCCGCGGTGAGTTGTCGCACTGCTTGGCGCTCTCAGTTTCGGCCACATATGGTGCCTCTGTCACCGCAGGCTACAGCCCGTTTGGGAAACGGCCATCCAGCTACTTGACTTGGGAGGGCACAGAATGGATAATGACGCTAATGAGCCGACTTGGCCTGGTAGCCGAGGACGTGCTGTGACCGCATTGCGCGAACTCGTTGTGGAATTGACCGATCGGTGCCCGCTGATGTGCGTGCACTGTTCGTCGAGGGCGGGCCCCACCTGCAGGACTGAACTCAGTGGCGGAATTGTAGCGAAGATCCTGGCTGAGGCGGCAGACCTGGACACATCACAGGTCAGTTTTGGCGGGGGCGAACCGGCCATTGCACCGCTGTTTCTGGAGGCTTTACGGGAAGCCATCCGCCTGGGCCTCTCAACGGAAATCTTCACGTGCGGCGCCATGCTCTCTGCCGACGGACAGTTAACGCCCTTCCCCGACAAGATCGTGCGCGAGTTCAGAGCGCTCGGCACTAATTTGACACTGGTGTTTAGCCTTCATGGCTCCTGCAGCACAGTGCACGATTCTGTCACTAAGACTGATGGGAGTTTCGCGTGCCTGAAGGAATCATTGCGCAAGTGCATGGCATACGGGATCTCTTGCGCGGCCAACTTCGTTCCCATGCGCATCAATGCCGCTGACTTCTTGAACACCGCCTCTCTCGTGGAATCGCTGGGAGTTGAGAAACTGAGCATCCTCAGGTTTGTTCCTCAAGGCCGAGGGTGGCTTAACCGGCGGACGCTCGAACTCTCTCGCGCCCAGGAGGACTGCGTTGTGGAGGAGATTCTCGGACTACGAAACCGCACCCAGGTGAGGGTGCGCACTGGTTCTCCATTCAATGGGATCATCCCGGGCAATGACGTGCCGTGCCGCGCCGGGTTCCAGAAACTTGTTGTGCAGCCCAGCGGCAATGTAATACCTTGCGAGGTCTTCAAGAAGACAGACCGAAGTGATTGGGGCGCATCGGTTTACCAGATGGGTCTCAGACAGATTCTGTCCTCGCCTCGATTCTTGGCCCTGCGGCAGGCCCTGTCGAAATCACAGTGTTCCCGATGTCCTGTGCATGGTGTAGCGCACGCAAGTCGACCAGATGCAGAGGCGATTCATGGGGTTTCCCGCGCCGCCGTTTACAATCAATAGAGATGTCGGTAAGGCTGATGCGGCACTGGTCAAGTATCTGAAGGCCGAAGGGAATTTCTCTTACTTGCAGGCGGGCACAAGGGCTCTGATCGGGCGTCTGGCGGCCCGCGATTTGCGCACGCAGAACGAGGCCTTGCTCGAGCTTTGGCCGAAGATACTGACTGACGCCCTGCGGAAACTGAAGCAGCACGACCGGCGCGAGTGGGACCGGAAGAACAGGAGGGTGAGTTACAGCTCGTTCTTTCACGAAGGCTCCCTGGGCGTCACTGAGTTGCGGAACGTGCTGGAGAGCTTCGCCAAGTTTGAGGGCATGCTTTACGGTGCGTCTCCAGATCGGTATCGCGATCACATCGCCCATGCCTTCCGGGTATGGGTGATTGGTCACGGCATCCTCAAGGATCCGCGATGCTTTGGCGGTCTACTCTTCTCAGACGCGATTCTCGACGGCCGCAAGCAAGACGATGGTCAAGTTGTCCCTGCCGGTGAGGTCACACCAGACGAATGGGAGTGCATGTGGGCACTCGCAGCGCTGTGTCACGATCTAGGTTACCCTCTATCGCATGTCGAACGCATCAACGCGCTGGCTCGCGATGCCCTGCGGCAGATGGGACTGGTGCATGTCGGCGACCTGCGGTTTGCATTCACACAGCAAATGCTGCCGTTCCACGATGCGGTTATACGCCTAATGGCATCTCGGCCAGTACAGCAGGGCGATGTATGGAGTACGCATCTACAGAACAAGTATTACCTGAAGTTTCTGAAGTCGTTTGATAATCTCGAACATGGTGTCGTGAGTGCCTTGCTTGTTAGCAAAGCATTGGTTTACTTCTTGGAGTCGGATCTCTCACAAGACGCCCTCGGCATGCTATCAAAGGACGATGCTAAGCAGTTCTTGGTCCGTAGGGAGATCCTCCGGGCGGTTGCTGCCCATACGTGTCAGGACGTATACCATCTTCGGTTTGACACGCTTTCCTTCCTGCTCTACATGGTTGACGAGTTACAGTGCTGGGGTCGCCCGACGCTGGAAGAACTGCAACACCAGGCCGCTGACCTGCCGGCGGCCGAGGTGCAGGTCACTCACTTTCAGCCTAAGAGGGTGGCAGTCATCGTTAGGACTGGCCGGGAGAAGTGGACGCGGGAGCAGCAATCTGCCACGCGACACCAGATCAGCAAACTTCACCGAATGCTTCGGTTGGGCGTTGGCACCGCGATGCTCAAGGACCATTATCTTGAGTTTGCGGTAACCCCGGATAGTGGCAGAGGAATGCATCTGCTGCTTAAGGACGGCAAGATTGCTTTTAAGAACATTGATGCCGAGAGCATAGACTGCCGCAAGCCAGCGTAGCCTCGCACAGCGTTGGTCCCTGCAAAATCGGTTTCACCCTGTTGCCTGGCAGGGCGTTCAACAGCAATAAGTTGCTCATTGATCGCCCCCCAGTCCTGCTACATGTGAGAAGTCGGTTCCGAGAGTACCATAACCGTTCGAAGCCGTTGCGTTCGGGCGGCCGAACGCTTTTTTGCCGTTAACTAACTCGGTATGTTAACGAGAGAGCGCGGACGGGGGGCGGTGGATTTGCCGTAAGCCTTTGGCGGGCCGCACTTACGGCGAAAGCCCCGACCCGTAGCGGGCCGGGGCTCTCCGTTAACGTCCGAGCCGCGAATTGTTCGCGGTTTTTCGTCTGGCTCCGCGAACGCGACCCTCTTCATAACCACTCTAGAATCTCGCAATGCCGTAACATGAATGACAAGAATGGGTTACGCGTTTCGTCCAAGGAAACCGGCTCCCCTTAGCCAGTACCCCTGCCGCCGGTCGTTCGCGATGACGTCCTGGTTGCCGACCAAGTGGTATCTGCTTGCAACCGGCTATGAGTTGGTGTAGAATACAGCTGTCGTGAGGCCGCGCCAAGCACTGGCGGCCCTGCGAGCGACAAGTAAAGAGGCATCGAGAGCGGCGTGTGGGGATCTGGCCTTATAACACGCCTGGCAACCTGCCGACGCCGGCAAGGTGCCAAAGCCAGCCCGGAAACGGGAACGATGCGGCTCGGGACCGTTGAGCAACCAACGGCACACCGCCCCTGCCACAGGGGCGATTTCGTCTCCACAAGTTCCCTTCTTTCGGAAAGCCCGCACTGCCGCTCTGCCACACAGCCGACATGCGCCCAAGGAGCGGTCGGTGCCGAGAGCGTCTCGGCCGGCGCTGCTCGGGGCAACAGGAACGAAAGGAGGAGCAACCATGTTCACCGAGGCCTACCTGATGCAGTGTATTCGTATGAAGGACGTGTTTCGGCGTAAGAGGACCTTCTCCGGCGACTGGTACATCGACACCGAAACGGGTCTCGAGGTGGTCTCAAGCCGGGATGTGGACCGGGTCCGCTTTGACTCTCCAGAGGTTTACTACATCCCGGATACGGACGACCTGCTTGAGTTCATTGACAACCAGGTCGAGGCCAGCGGGTTCCTTCGCCTTCCGAAGCTCCGCCAGATTGTCCATCAGCCCGGGACGGTTACCCCAATCTCGCGGTGCACACCACGCCAGAAGGACGGCTCGCTCCTCGAACCTGACTACGCGCGAGTCCAACTCGATCGGCGCGACCGCCTCCTGCCGGAATGCTGAGACGATCCGGTCGCCCTCTTGCCCGCGAGGACAACGGAGCCACACTTCCCACCAGATGGCCTGGTCGTCTTGCGGAAACAGGCCTGCCGTGACGGCCATCCTCAATCCCTTGGGTGATCGAGAGGATTCTGTCTATCCATTCGGGCTCGACCCCCTTGGGACTGTCCACTGATTCTGAATCGACTTCAAGCCTTCGTTTCTCCGTGCGCATGCCGACACCTGCAGGCATGGGTGACGCCATGGTGCCGTGACATAAAAAGGGCGCGGGCGGACGCTGCTGAATAGACAATCCGCTGCCCGCCAGCTGGCCACAGACAACAACGCCGCAGTGTGTTCCCTACACTACGGCAATGCTGATGTTGACAACCGAGAGCCTGTAGGTCATAATTCAACCTAAGGAGCGGGCGTGTGGAGGATCGGATTGGCGGCGGGGCCATGTGTTTCAACAAAGAATTAGGGGCACTCTCATGGAAGCTAACCTGTTTGACCAAGACGAGGGCAAAGAGCCCCAGGGCCCGCCCAAGTACCTCCACAGTTTTCGGGATTTCGAATATCGGTGCAAGTTTCAGGACGATGTTCATGGTCGCATCCTCCTGAACTCTGTCGAATGCCAGGTCGTCGACACTCCCGAGTTTCAGCGCCTCTTCCGCGTTGCTCAAATGGGCTTCGCCGACTTTGTTTTTCCCACGGCGAACCACACACGCGGCGTCCACAGCATTGGAGTCTGCCATCTCGCTGGTCAGCTTATGGACCGATTGGAGCAGAACCACAGAATAACACGTAATGCTGGCCTGCAAAGACTGCCTGTGCCCCCGTTCTCGAAGTGCGACCGGGTTCTTATTCGACTTGGCGGGCTACTCCATGACTTATCGCACGGAGCGTTCTCACATGACATGGAGAAAAAGAAGCACCTTGTCTACGCTGTGTCCGACGCAGATAAGGAACCTCGGTCGTACTGGGTTAGATCTCATTATGGTGCGTACGACAAGCACGATGACTATGAACACAACCCCATCCTATATACACTATTATTCGACCAGTCGTTCTCGGTGCTGGCCAGGGTCTTGCATGCCTACTCCCCGCAGTTCTGGCGGCTAATGGCGCACGAGGCCAGAATACTCAAGACAGAAGAACCGAACGAGCGTCGCTTCCCTCTGATTGCCGGCTTCGTGAGCGCAATCACCACCGCTGGGCTTGCTGATCTCGAAGACTGGATTCTGCCACAGCTCCTGTTCCACCTGCTCATGCATGAGGGACCTGGAAACTGTTCAGTCAAGAGCGTTTCCCCTGGTTTCACTGATGACGGAACGCCGAAGCCCGCCGAGCCGTGGGGGCTTGGCTCAAAGCCGGAGCACTGGCAGGCTCTCCATGACGCGTGGTACCAGCCATATCGGCATGATATTATCGGAAACACGCTGAGTGCCGATCTGCTCGATTACTTGTATCGTGACCCCCAACGCATGGGACTGGAGCACGTGTTTGATACCAATATTCTCAACTTTTATGTTCTTGCGCCAACGAAGACAGGCAAGACGTACTGTTGTGCACTTGATCTGGAGGACTTCAAGCGAGGGGTTCTTCGCAGGGACGTGCTCAACGACATTTTTCGGCTACTCGACCTACGTCACGAGATACACGAAAAGGGGGTCATGCACAGGATAATCCAGTCCTCAAATGCAATGCTGTCTCGGACTCTCTTGTTGCTGAGCGAGGCCAGGGCACGACCTGGTCTCGAGGAGATGTTTGGCATTTCTGATAACTGTGTAGCGCTTGCTGGCGACGAGTACTTCCTTCGGTCCTTGCGGGATCGAACGCGGACACTGCCGATAACTGACAGCCCACGGGCTGACGAAGAGATACAATACCTGCTGGATGCTCGGCATGTCCTTGATAAGCTATGCGAACGCCGCCTGTACCGGCCATTGATGGTGATTCCTGGGGACCGAGTGCACCTTATCCTTGCCGACCAGAACATCGCGATGCCTTCTGAGGCCCGGGACGACCATGTCGCTCGCCGCATTGCAGCCATCGTCGACTCCCCCATGTTCGCGCCGTTCTTTCTCTTCATATCGCACTGCGTAGAGCAGTTCCTCGAGCACTCGTGTAGGGGGAAAGAGTTGCTTGACACGATTGCCTCGATTCCGAAAGACCCAAAGCGCGTGGACGCAGCGATGAGGTGCGTGCCTCGGGGGGTAATCATCTGGACCACGCCTTACAAGCAGCTATATAAGGATCCGGCGCTCACTGTATTTGTGCGCGGGGAGTTGTACCAGCTTGACAAGTTGCCCGGGCGCGGCGGTTCGCCGGATGTGCGGTCAGTCGCCGAGCATGTGAATCATGCCATCCAGTATGCGAACAGTAAGTATGCGGGCATGTGGAATGTGTACGTGCTGATTAGTGATGGCCTTTTCTACACGGGAACTGCGCCGAAGTTCATGGAGCAGCACCCCTGCAAGGGACCGGCATCTGATTTTGCCAGGCATCCCCATCTCGAGTGTCTGAAGGAGGCAGAACGGCTGCTGGTCGTGGCATTCGGGACAGCTTACGAGTACTGGGTGGGGCAGTGGGAGGACGAGTCCTTCAAGAATCCGGACAATTCCCCGCTGCACAATCGTATGGACTGTGACAAATTCCGGGAGCTCCTCGAGCTTTATGTGCTCAGACTTCAGATGGATCTGAGGAGGGGGAGGGAAATCGGCCCGCGAATTTCTGCTGTGAGGATAGAAGAGTATTTGCACGGCGACCCGGAAGTTGGGCCGGACCACCGGGATCGCTGCCGCGACATTCGGTACAAGTTCGATCGACCTGTAAAGCTTGACCACTGCGAACTGCGGGAAACGAGAAGCGATAGACAGGCATGTGCAGCTCTGGCAAGGCTTCTGAGAAGGTGCGGGGCTTCAGAGAGAGCGCTGACAGAAGCGGAATTCAGGAAACTCGCTTTACTCTACGCGATTCCGAGTATTAGGCAACAGTGTGATCAACTTGAGCTACAGATAGCCGACAAAGCCCCGGGGGCAGCGGCCGCGAGGGCAGCTAGAGGTGACTCCGGGGAGATGCTGGAAGGATTGCGAAGGGTCTTCTGGCATAGGGGGCCCCTTTGGGAATCCCACGATGGCTCGAAGTGACCGGACTCATACAACAGTGGATGCCTACTTGCGGCTCCTGGGAACGAGCAGCCTTGATGCGTTTGCTGGCAACGTGACGGCTCGCATTCGGGAAGCGTTACAGCTTCACGGTGCCACGGGCGTTCCGGTACGGCTATCTGTCAGCGCGCGCGATTTCGGCATCCGGCCTGAGCCAGACTACGACCCGGCAGTAAGAGACGGAGAGCTGGTGTATTCGCAAGAATCTGGCTCGTTTCTCATCCGCCTCAATCAGAAATATCGAGGCGCAACATGGCTGCTGACGGGCGACGATGTTGAGGGAATCGAGACTTTTGAACGATTGGGGCGGGGGCGATTCAACTATGCCCACGAGTTTGGACACCGCTTTTTCTACGTCAGGGCTGGAAGCACATGGAAGCGAGCTCAAATCCTGGCGGTTGCCAGAGAAACGGACCCGGAGAAGCGTCTGCACGACCTGCATACACTGCATGGCATTGAGGAGAGAGCCTGCGACAATATCGCGGGAGAATTGCTTGTGCCTACTGATATTCTCGCTAGCAGAGTGGGCAGCTCGCTCAAAGGAGAACAAGCGTCGGGAGTCTCGGATATTCATCAAGTGGCGGTTCGGGTATCGCGGGAGTTCAAGGTATCCTACGAGTGCGCTCTGGTGAGGCTTGAAAGGGCGATTCGCCATCGCGCCATTCCGTGTACTTCATGTGCATGTGCACTGCTTATTGTGTGGTCGGATCGCAAGGGGACACCTAACAGAAAATGCTCGGGCCGGTCACGGCCCGACTTCAGGATTCGTGTGGCAATCATCCCCGACGAGTTGGACGGTAAGCCAATTAGGCGGGTTTTCACCGGCATGGCAGTCAGCAATCTCGGGGACAGTGTTCGTGGAGTCGTTCAGGATGCGGTGGAGATGATGCGGGTGGGACACGGTGATGGTAGGATTGACCTACCTCTTCTCCTCAAGTTCAAAGCTTCGTCCCTTGATTGTGTTGTGCGGCTACGGGGCTACTGGCGCAGTCTTAGTCGCCAACAGGCAGGAGATTGGCAGGACTATAGGGTGCTTCTTTGCGGGATGATTGAGCCTGCCGGCGTCTTCGGGAACAACCAGCGTTAGGCAAGACCTGCCGCTTACGACGGCAACACTTGAGACGCGGTTCCCGAGCAGATCGGATGAGGCCGTGCCAATGCGGAATTAGCTGTATGAGTCTCGGGCCGGACGTCCGCCGGTGGTTCGGTGTTGCCCTGGGGTCCCGAAATCAGGTCAGGGAATGCGACGATGTCCGAGAAGGCTGGTGTGATCAAGGGACGCTCCTTGGGGAATCTGCTCGAAGCCTGAGGATGTAGATGTCGTCAGCCCAGAAAGATCGGCCCGCATACGCCTCGGCGTCGAGCAGTCTGCCGTCATCCCAAGGGTCACTACAGTGGCGGCGGAAAACCAACCTCTGTTCGCCGACTGGAGGTGAGCCTAGATTCCAGTAGCCGGCCACTTCCATGCCTGCAAGAGCGGAGTCGTCCAGATTTTCGATGGCACACTTGTACTGGCTGGTCTCTATCGGATAGAGGTAGCTCGCGCCTAGAACTCTTGTCCAACCATTCCCAGCGACCACTATTTCGTCCCTGGGCTCGAGTTCGCCACGCGTGTTGAACCTGAGCACGATGGCCTTGTATTTCCCGTTTGGCAGTCTCTCCGCGAAGTCAAGAATCTCGCTGGTAATGTTGCGCGACTCTTCTTTGAATGTGCCGTAGAAGGAAGCGAGGGGCTCACTACCTCGTGCTCTCGCGTCTGCAACGGCGAGCGCCATGTGAACATATTGGGCATTGTCTGGAACGAAGGAGCCATTGTGGTCCCTTCGACAGAGAAAAAGCGAGTATTTTATGAGGCGGTCTATGGGAGGGTCATGCGGTGTAATACTGATATCATATTGGGCGGCTGCATCGTTAAACCGCGAAATGTCCATCACAAACGCGTCACGCAGGCTCAGAGGCTTCCCGCGTGCCTGCATCCTTTCGGTTGAGACGCGCAGCCCGCCTGGCAACTGAACCCAATGCGGGGGCATGTGTAGCATCGGCATATGGAGTACTGCGCAGCTAGCAATATAAAGGCAGGCGGCACCCGAGGAGCCCGGTGTCACGAGGAGGCGGACATGCGCGCCGCACCTACCGGCAAGTTGACGGGGTATGGGGAGCTGGCGATGCACAACTGCTCCCCTTATGTGTTGCGTCTAAGGCAAGGTGGTAGGTGAAATTTCGGTAGCCAGTAGATTGAGTGTGATGTCGGCCTCGGTTGGCAACCTTCTCAGCCACTTGGTGAACTGGGCGAGCGTGAGACCTGCGGCGACATTGGCGCAGTAGATGGTGGTCTTCGCGGTGCATGACCCGGCGTATGCCTCCTCTGCGGCAAAGAGCGTCGTTGGATAGTGCTTGCGGCTTGTGGCATCGCAGGCCACGAGGACCCGCAGCACTTCGGCGGCCATCCGGCCGTCGGCTTTCGGCGGCTTAAGAGCCGCGGACCATGTCTCCCCGGTGACCCTCCAGGGCCACCCGCACCTTGAACCCCGCCCCGAATGTCAGCCGCGCTTGCCCGATCGATTTGCCTCGCGGCCCTCTATTCTACCGGGTGACGAATTCACCTCAACGGCGCGGGCAGTTCCCGGGGAGTATCATACCTCAGCATGCCGTCGCGGCTTTTAACCCGTGCTGCCAATACTGTTCATACGGCATGCGAACAGGATGCGCGAGCTGGTTGACGCCTCGGCTTTCATGGAGACCGCCAGGAACTACGGGCCCGAGCGAATCCAGTGCTCGAGCCACACCTTTTTCAGGCTGAGCCAGCGCCAGAGGGCGGTGTTCACCTGCGACAGCATCAGGCACATGCTGCTCAACGAGGTGCCCCTCATGGTCGGCATTCAGAACAATGGCTGCCACGCAGCATTTTATAAATACCGCAAGCAAAGAGTTATCAGGATCATAGCCGGCATGAAGGCCGACAGGATGGAAGTTGTGACCTTCTACGTGATCGAGGAAAAGCGGCTTCCGGTGGTAAGATGACAGACGGAATGAAAGAACTCAGAGAGAAAGGGGAGTTCGACTACGACTACTCGCACGACATCCTCTTCTTCAAGGTCAGGAACAGGGAATACGAAAGGTCGATTGAGTTGGACAACCTTGTCCTCGATGTTGACGAGGAGGGTTTCATCGTCGGATTGCAGATATTTGACGCCTCGGCTTACTTCGGCATCGACAGGAAGTACCTGAGGGCCGCCATGACATGGGAACTGCAGGTCAGGACTGAAAAGATCAGCGAATCAGAGAGCAGGATCGAGGTACGCCTTATGTTCCAGGTGGTGGTAAGGAACAAGATCCTCCAGCCGGAACCGATAATCACGCAGAACATCCGGGACTCGCTACCGGACTCGAAGGTGGTCTGCGTGCCGGCGGCCCGTTAGCGCTGGAGGTTATGGTATAGCACGATAAAGACCTCCTTGGAATGCCCAGGAAGGTGATGCTGTAGGGCGATACACAAACCGTGGGGAAGATTGGGACTTGAGGAGATATGGGGATCGAGCCGGATGCGGTGCGAAAGGCCAGAAGTGCTGAGCAAACGTATAAATACCAGTTCAACCAATAGTATTAACGGCAAGAAAAGCGCGTTGCATTGGCGCTGCGGTTTGGGCGAGCGTCTTCGCTATCCGCCATAATTGCGTTCCCAAACTTTGCTTCACACCGAAATCTGGTTCATGAATGAACGTTTCCGTTGTTTAACAGGTGGATGTTCTTCGCTTACAGATGGTAGGTGTGTAGGCCGAGGTTCTGAACTGCTCCAGATTATAGCAAGCGCAAGATATATTAGTTCCAGCGTCAAGTATCTGTAACAGCGCGCCTTTTGTGACGCTCGCCGATCTACCACCGCAAGGCGATGTTCAGGCGGATAGTGGGGAATTTTCAGACCGCCTCGAGCCCATCGGAGGCTTCGTCGGGTTTGTAAATTCCGCATGGACAAAGGGACATTTGCAAACCACCTAGTACCCATCGGGGGCTTTGTCTGGTTTGCAGATTCCGCGCGTCTGGTTGATAAGCCGCCAGTACGGAACGGGATGTGCATGTCGGATGATTGGTCCGGACGACTTGAGAAGCAGTATCGGTTGTTGGAGG
>Ga0307378_10003206_pt1 | contig 24111 bp, 17 predicted proteins | sample UN1MG_FD_202238 | JGI IMG/M metagenome (GOLD analysis project Ga0307378, IMG submission 202238) | Soil microbial communities from Risofladan, Vaasa, Finland - UN-1 | ecosystem: Environmental > Terrestrial > Soil > Coastal area > Acid sulfate soil | place: Finland: Risofladan, Vaasa | collected...
ATCACAGAGGCAGAAAGCGGAATTAAAGGAGGAAATCTCTTTCTGGAATTTATCAGATTCGATATCGACATCAAGAATGTAAAGACTCTTTTCCGGCTGCGTGCGGACACCTTTGAGGAAGATGCACAGGAGATGTTTATTACCGGAGGTGTCCTTTCATCAGCGGATTTTGCGAACCTGAATCTCATAAAGGACCAGACCGAATTCATTGACCAGCTCAAGGTAAAGATCCGACAAAAACCTCTGCTTACTCTCCTTGATGAGTTAAAAAATGATAAGACCGGGCGTGATATCGAAATCAAGTTGACACGTGTCCAGCTTGACCAGATGGAGCGTTTATCCAAACGTCATCCTTTCTCCATTCATCCAATCCTCGTCTATCTGGAGAAGAAGAAGTATGAGGTGTTCAACCTCAGGGCGCTCACCAGAGGAAAGGAGTCAAAACTCCCGGAAGAGAAAATATCGGAATACCTGGTGGTGTAAATGGAAATTGCAGTCATCGGCAACAGTGAGTTCATTCTCGGTTTTCGTCTTGCGGGCATTCGTAAAACATATGCAGCCGAGAATGACGAAAAACGCAATGAATATATCACCAGCGTGCTGCAGGATGGACAGGTCGGTATTCTCGTCCTCAACAGCAGCGATATGGAAAAAATTCCCCGCAGGCTTCGCGCCACCCTGGAAAATTCCGTCAGGCCGACCGTGATCGCCATTGGTGCTGAGGAAGGGGGATTGACCATGAGAGAGAGAATCAAGAGATCGGTGGGTGTTGATCTGTGGAAGTAAAAACAAAAAAATCAAAAGACACAAAACAGGGGTTTCTCAAAAGAATCGCCGGCCCTGTCGTTACGGCAGTCAATCTTGATGCCCACATGTATGATGTGGTGAAAGTCGGCAAAGAAGCGCTGATGGGAGAAGTTATCAAGATCCAGGGCGACAACGTCATTATTCAGGTCTATGAGGACACATCCGGTATCAAGCCCGGCGAAATAGTGGAAAACACCGGACTTTCGCTGTCAGTGGAGCTTGGTCCGGGCCTTCTGACCAGTATCTACGATGGGATCCAGCGCCCGCTTGCTGTTCTTGTGGACAAGATGGGTAACTTCATTGAACGTGGTGTTTCTGCACCCGGGCTCTCCCATGAGAAGAAATGGACCTTCAAACCGCTCGTAAAATCGGGTGACAAGGTTGAACCCGGTGCGATTCTTGGCGAAGTTCAGGAAACCAACATCGTCCATAAGGTCATGTTGCCCCCGAATGCAAAAACGGGGATTGTCAAAGTAATTAAAAGCGGGGATTTCACCGTAGATGAGATCATCTGCGTTCTTGAAGATGGTCGGGAGTACCCGATGATCCAGCGCTGGCCGGTTCGTGTACCACGACCGGTAAAAGAGAAGATGAACCCGACAATCCCGCTGATCACCGGTCAAAGGATTCTGGACGGTCTTTTCCCCATTGCAAAGGGAGGCACTGCCGCAATTCCCGGACCATTCGGGAGCGGCAAGACGGTAACCCAGCAGCAGCTTGCAAAGTGGAGTGACGCGGAGATCGTTGTCTATATCGGTTGCGGAGAACGCGGCAATGAGATGACAGAGGTTCTGACCGAGTTTCCGCACCTGGAAGACCCTAAAACAGGCAAACCGCTCATGGAGCGGACGGTGCTCATAGCAAACACCTCGAACATGCCGGTTGCCGCTCGTGAAGCATCGGTATACACGGGTATCACCATTGCAGAGTACTACCGCGACATGGGCTATGATGTCTCACTTATGGCAGATTCCACCTCCCGCTGGGCAGAAGCGATGCGTGAGATCTCATCCCGTCTCGAAGAGATGCCGGGTGAAGAAGGATATCCGGCATATCTTGCAGCACGTCTTTCTGAATTCTACGAACGTGCCGGACTGGTTAAAACCCTGAATGGTGCCCGTGGTTCCGTTTCTGTAATCGGTGCGGTATCTCCACCAGGTGGGGACTTTTCAGAGCCCGTCACCCAGAATACCCTGCGTATAGTAAAAGTATTCTGGGCGCTTGATGCAAAGCTCTCACAACGCCGGCATTTCCCTGCAATCAACTGGCTGAATTCATATTCACTCTATCTTGAAAGCCTCAATGATTATTATGACCGCGAAGTATCCCCGGAATGGAATAAGATCCGGTCATGGGCTATGGAAGTGCTCCAGAAAGAATCTGAGCTTCAGGAAATTGTGCAGCTCGTTGGATCTGATGCCCTACCCGAATCAGAGCAGGTGACTATTGAGGTTGCCCGTATGATTCGTGAGATATTCCTCCAGCAAAATGCCTATGATAAAGTCGACACATTCTGCGACATGAAGAAGCAGTATGATATGATGAAAGCCATCAAGCTTTTCTCGGATCTTGCCTACGCTGCGCAACTTGCCGGTGTCAGCCCAACCCAGATTAACACGATCAAATCCAAAAACGAGCTGAACCAGATCAAGTTTATCAAGGACTACGTTCCCGAACTTGCCAAGATCGAGAAGGAAATGGATGCTGAAATCAATTCACTGAGGTCGGCAGCATGAAGGAATACAGGACGATCAATAAAATCGCCGGTCCGCTTGTTTTTGTCGAAAAGACAGAACCGATTGGCTATGGAGAACTCGTTAACCTTGTCCTTGCCGACGGTACAATGAAGCGAGGCCAGGTACTCGATACCAGTGACGAGCTGGTCGTTGTTCAGATTTTCGAGACGACCGCCGGTATCGGGAAGGATACCGGGGTTCGTTTCACCGGTGAAGCGATCAAGATGCCCGTGGGGCGGGAGATGCTGGGCAGGATCCTGTCCGGCGGCGGTAAGCCGATTGACGGGGGCCCGGAAATTGTACCGGAAAAACGTCTTGACATCACCGGTGCTGCCATTAACCCGTATGCCCGTGCCAACCCATCTGATTTCATCCAGACGGGTGTCTCAACGATCGATGGTACCAACACGCTTGTCCGTGGTCAGAAACTCCCGATCTTTTCGGGTGCAGGACTCCCTCACAACAAACTGGCGCTCCAGATTGCACGGCAGGCAAAGGTGCCGGGCTCGACAGAAGGCTTTGCCGTCGTGTTCGCTGCGATGGGTATCACCAAAGAAGAAGCGAACTATTTCATGCAGGACTTCGAGCGCACGGGGGCTCTCGAGCGCGCAGTGGTTTTCCTGAACCTTGCAGATGACCCGGCTGTCGAACGTATCATTACCCCGAGACTTGCCCTGACAACTGCTGAATATCTCGCGTTTGAGCTTGGTATGCATGTGCTTGTCATCCTTACGGATATGACAAACTATTGTGAGGCGCTGCGTCAGATCGGTGCTGCCCGTGAAGAGGTGCCAGGACGCCGTGGTTATCCGGGATACATGTACACGGATCTCGCCTGCCTCTACGAGCGTGCGGGGATTATCAAAGGGCAGAAGGGTTCGGTTACCCAGATTCCGATCCTGACCATGCCCGGTGATGATATTACCCACCCGATCCCGGACCTGACCGGGTATATCACCGAAGGGCAGATCGTGGTTAACCGTGATCTGCACCGTAAGGGTATTTATCCCCCCGTTAACGTCTTACCCTCTCTCTCCCGGCTGATGAATCTTGGTATCGGCAAAGGCCACACGCGTGAGGACCACAAGAAGGTTTCCGACCAGATGTATGCCGGTTATGCGGAGGGCAATGACCTTCGCGGGCTTGTGGCAATCGTCGGTAAGGACGCGCTCTCCGAACGTGACCGCCTGCTCCTTGAGTTTGCTGATATCTTCGAGAATCGTTTCGTCCGCCAGGGTTATGATGAAGACCGGACAATCGAAGATACATTAAACCTTGGCTGGGAACTCCTCTCGACACTGCCGGTTGAACAGCTGGTCCGTATCGACCGCGAGCTTATCCAGAAATACCACCCGAAATTCCGCACTGGTGCAAAGAAGGAGTAACTGTTCATGGCGCTGCGCGATATCAAGCCGACCCGGTCGGAACTGATCAACCTCAAACGGAAGATCCAGCTTTCCGAACGAGGCTACAAAATCCTCAAAATGAAGCGCGATGGACTGATCCTTGAATTTTTCAAGGTGCTTGCCACTGCGAAGGATAGCAGGGGTGATCTTTTGGATAAGTATCAGCTCGCTGTCGAGATGATGGCAGTTGCTAATACCGTAGAAGGTGCGATTGGTGTGAAATCAGCGGCATTTTCGGTAAAAGAGGTTCCGGAAATTACCTTGAAAAGCAAAAATATTATGGGAGTAATCGTGCCCCAGATTGAAGCCTCCAAGGTTAGGAAAAGCCTCGTGAACAGGGGTTATGGCGTTCTTGGAACCTCAACGGTTATTGATGAGACAGCCTCGGCATTCGAAGAGCTGGTGGAATCAATCATAGAAAGCGCCGAAATTGAAACCACGATGAAACGCCTGCTTGACGAGATTGAAAAGACAAAAAGAAGGGTGAATGCCCTCGAGTTCAAGGTAATCCCTGAACTCACCGAAGCCCGGGACTTCATCAAGATGCGCCTTGATGAAATGGAGCGTGAAGAGCTTTTCCGGATGAAAAGAATCAAAGCGAGGAGCACATCATAAATTTAAAAAGGTGGTCTGGATGCAGATTGGAACCATCAGGGAGTTGGGGTGCAACGGAAAAACCGTCCTCCTCCGGCTCGATCTCAACTCCCCCATTGACCCCACCACCAACCATATTCTTGATGACAAACGTTTCCGGGAGCACCTCCCTACAATCCGCGCCCTTTCTGACAGCCGCGTTGTGATTGTCACTCACCAGAGCAGACCCGGGAAAAAAGATTTCACTACGCTTGAAGCCCATGCAGAGAAGCTCGGGCACCTTCTTGGAAAGCCGGTCACGTACACTGACAGCATCTTCGGGCGTCATGCACGGGAAGCCGTGCATGCCATGAAAGTCGGGGATGTGCTGATGCTGGAAAATGTACGGTTCAATGCAGAAGAGAACCTGACCTTAAAACCAGAAGAAGCAAAAAAGACACATCTGGTAAAAAAGTTGTCCTCAATGGCGGACGTTTTTGTAAACGACGCATTTGGTACCGCACATCGCTCACAACCAACCATCGTGGGATTACCGCTTGTCATGCGATCAGCGGGGGGGCTTCTTATGGAAAAAGAAGTGTCAACACTCTCCAAGGTGTTTTCCGGTGCACCCCGCCCGGTCTGCATGGTTCTTGGCGGCACTAAAGTGGATGACTCTATTGATGTCGCACGGCATGTGCTTGCCAATGGTATCGCCGATCAGGTTATGGTGATTGGGGTTGTTGCGAATGTCTTTTTGATTGCTGCCGGCTACAATATCGGGAAGCCCTCCACCCAGCTGATTACCCAACTCAAATACCTGCCGGAGATTGAAAAGGCAAAGGAGATCCTTTCCCTTTACCGGGATTGTGTGGTTATGCCGGAATCCGTTGCCGTAAGGCAGGATAACCATCGTGTCGAATATCCCATTGACAGGATTCCGGAAGACACCCCCGTGCTCGATCTTGGCATGGACGCTATTGCCTCGCTTGTCCAGACCTTAAAAATGTCAGGAACCGTGGTCTTCAACGGCCCTGCCGGTGTCTTTGAAGATGTTGATTTTGCTACAGGGACATACGAACTGCTCCGGGCGGCATCGAAAGTAGAGTTCTCTGTCGTAGGTGGCGGGCACACTGCTGCCGTCATAGAAAAACTTGGCATTGAAAAGGACTTCACCCACATCTCTACGGGTGGTGGGGCATGTATTGAGTTTCTGACCGGGAAAAAGCTCCCTGCTGTTTATGCGCTTGAACAATCAAAAAAGATATTTGGATAATATTCTTTTGGCATGTGGGAGGGTAATCCACCTGTTTCCACGTGGGAAGACCCATGCAGGTTCACATATTCGCTGTCGGTAAGATCAAGGAAAAGTATCTGCAGCTGGGTATTTCTGAATACGAAAAACGCCTGCGTCCGTATGTGAAACTGCAGACAATCGAAATTTCTGAGGAGAAACGACCGGCATCCACTTCACCAGCGGTTGAGTCGGCCGCAAAGGAGAAGGAAGGAGAGCGGATCCTTGCCGCTATCCCGGAAGGTTCGTTTGTCATTGCCCTTGATGTGCAAGGGCAGAGCTGGTCAAGCGAGGAACTCGCAAGAGCATTCAGGAGATGGGAGATTTCCGGGCAGAACAATCTGGCATTTGTGATTGGTGGGGACCTTGGTCTTTCTCCGGCAGTTCTGGGCGAAAGTGACCTGCGTCTCTCCCTCTCCCCAATGACCTTCACGCACCCCATGGCCCGGCTCTTTCTCATGGAGCAGGTTTACCGAGCGTTTCGTATCCTTCGGGGCGAGCCATACCACAAGTGATATGCAGGTACGCCCGGCAATCCCTTTAGGTCTTTTATGATATTCCTGTCTCTGGTTTGCACCTGCTTCAGTCTCACCGCACGGAACAGGGGATTATAAAAAAATAATGAGCACACCGCAAAACTGGTCGATGAGAAACCATCGAAAAAATGTATCTTTTTTTAATTCAATTGCCTTTTTATCCCGGACTATCGATTCCTCTGCATGATTGTGTATACCTCGAGGTGAATCCGTGCGCCCGGCAGAGAAAAAATCCAAAAGGTTTACGCGTTTTCAAAAACAGACTATACCAGATGGGTAATAAGGACATCCCATTTTCAAAAATTATCAAATCCCTTGGTCTCGTGTTCGGTGATATTGGCACGAGTCCGATTTATACTATCGGAGCAATCCTTCTTTTTATCCTGCCAATCCCATCTAATATCCTTGGACTCCTCTCACTGATTGTCTGGACGCTGTTTATCATCATCACCGTCCAGTACGTCTGGCTCGCGATGTCAATCAGTAGCAAGGGTGAAGGGGGAACCATCGTCCTTCAACGGATCCTGGACTCGCTGATCAAACCCGGTAAAGTGACCGCATTTGTCTCCGTCCTCACCATCATCGGTATCGCACTCTTTATTGGCGACAGCGTCATCACACCGGCTATCAGCATTCTTTCTGCTGTCGAAGGTTTCCGGCTGATCCCGGGATATGAAGAAACCAGCGGGGTTATCCTCCTCCTCATTGCTGCATTGATCGCAATCGCGTTATTTGCCATCCAGAGAAAAGGAACTGACAGGGTTGCATGGGCCTTTGGTCCGATCATGCTCCTCTGGTTTCTCGCGCTCGCGGTTTCGGGCATCATGTCGATATTCGCTGCACCCCAGGTTCTCCTGGCGCTCAATCCCTATTATGCTCTTGTGTTTCTCGTTGAGAACGGGATTGTGTCATTGTTTGTCCTGTCTGCAGTAATCCTCTGCGTCACCGGGGGCGAAGCGCTGTATGCCGATATGGGACACCTTGGCAGGGAGCCTATTGTGAAGGGATGGTATTTTGTCTTTCCTGCACTCGTGCTCAGCTATCTCGGGCAGGGTGCATTTGTACTTAATACCAATGAGACGCACAACGTCCTGTTCGCGATGATAAATCATATCAGCCCGCTTGTCTACATTCCATTTCTTCTCCTGAGCCTGTGTGCTACCGTCATCGCGTCTCAGGCAATGATCTCCGGCATGTTCTCGATCGTATACCAGGGCATGACAACCCGCATTCTCCCCAAGATGAAGATTGAGTATACCTCTCCCGTACTCCAGTCACAAATCTATATCGATGCCATCAACTGGCTTCTGCTTGTCGCAGTTCTTGTCGTGATGTTTGAATTCAAAACTTCGGAGAACCTTGCAGCGGCGTACGGGCTCGCGGTTTCCGGGACCATGACAATCTCTGCCATTATGATGGCGATGATCTTCCTCTGGAAAAAGGAAACAGGAAAACTGCTTCTCTGCGGCTTGCTGATTGTGATTGATGGGCTCTTTTTCATATCCACGTTCCTCAAGATCCCTCACGGTGCATTCTGGTCATTCTTAATAGCAGCGATCCCCCTGATCGTTATCGTCACGTTCATCCTTGGACAGGACAAACTCCATGCGATGTTGAAACCCGTAGCGTTGGAAGATTTTCTCCCAAAATACCGCGAGTCCTATGCCTCCTTAAATAAAATAACGGGAACTGCACTCTACTTTATCGGGGATGTTATGAACATTTCGCCATACCTGACCCAGGTCTTCTTCCAGAATGAGATCATGTATGATAACAATGTCCTTGTATCAATCTCCATAACCGATGCACCTTTTGGCGTTGAATCGGAATTCGATTGCAACCTTGCTCCAGGCCTCCACGTATTTTCAATCAGAACCGGGTATATGGAAGTCATTGATATTATAGCGTTATTAAGGAGCAGGGGAATTGATGAAAAGACAATCTTTTATGGGGTAGAAAATATCGTCAGCGACAAATTCATCTGGAAACTGTACGGGATCATCAAGAAGATTTCCCCGCCATTTGTCCAGTTCTACACACTTCCTTCGGAGAAAATCCACGGGGTTGTCACACGGGTTGTGATGTGACAGGACGGGTGACGTCTTCTTTTTAATTAATCTGATAGCCACCTGCCGAAAAATTCAACCCGGTTTTGTAATCCGGTGTTCTTCCAGTTCTCCGGCATGATAAACCATGACATTGACTGGCTCGCCATGTAAAAACTTCCGCATCTGATAATCATACATTTCCTGTACATGCCCGAGATCATGCACAGTAAAATATTCATGGATGGTTTCGAGGAATGATATCTGTTGTGTGAGGACCGCGTTTTCATATTCTTTGATTTCGTATGCGAGTGCAAGGCACTCGTTGTCGGGTACATCCTGATGATATCGCCCGTGTTCGTTCATCTTTGCGAAAAGGTGCCATGTCACCAGCCCTGCCTCATCAGCGTAACGGCGAAGCATGTGTGGGTAGATGCGGCAGCCGGAAAACCTTCGGTCGTAGATCCGACACCTCTGGTTCTCAAGAAACCAGCAGGACCCCGGTATATCATTTTTCATCCGGAGTGCATATCCCGAAACATATAACATACCGTTCTGGTCGCAGAATTCAGGATCCGGTGCGGGTTTGAACGCAGCGGGATCGATTTTTTTCACTTCAACTACATCATGATCCAGCAGAAAGATGTGCCCGTTGACGAACCGGGTACAGCATGTCCCGCAGCGGTTGCACTGGAATCCGGTTGCCTTGATCTCACCCGCCAGACATTCCATGGGGTACGCAAAGAGACGGTTTCGTTCCTGCATCAGTGCGATAATACGATAGGGAACCGGGATACAGAAAGCAGCGACCATCAGGATTCGCTCCGGGATATCTTCCCCGGGATTTCGAACTCGATACTGGTAATGGTAAAATCTGTACAGGCATATTCCCCGTCCCGAAGGATCAGTTCCGATGAGATCTGCAGGGGTATTTTATATCCCTGCACATCAGTATAATCAAAGAACTTTTTAATAAAATGGCCTGGGACCGGCCTGCCTGTCTCCGGGTGATTCCTGTGGCACGCCTCGATGCTCTGGATCTGTCCAGTACCGTCAAAATGGACAAGGGCTTCAGCGCAGAGATTGTTGTCTTTGATGAATGCCCGTGCAGTTGAATCATTCACGGTCTTCCATTCCAGCGACACGCCAGGTAAGAGGGCAGTCGGGAAGAGGGGTGCACTGGCCAGATACCGGAAGAGCGAGGGGAGTTTGATCTTATCACCGTGCGAATTGTCAAGCGGGAAGACCGAGAGAAGGTTGAGATTCATTCCCGCTTCGCGATGTACATAATAGTCGAACGCTTCGATCCAGATACCGGGGGTGTACGCGATTTTTGCATGCCACACAAAACCCGGTGTTGCAAGAGAGAAAAAAGCCTCTCCCTTGAGATTCAGCCATCGTTCTGAATTCCCGTATCTGAACCTTCCCGTATGCCGGATATGGACGGACCCAACCGGATCGGTATTCTTACCGAGCGCCCATGACAAATAGCGTGATACTGGTTTGGGATTGGATGGAATACTCTTAGTCGCAGGTAACGATGCATTAAAAATTGTTAAGAGAAGGTAACGGGCTTTTTCCTCGATCATGATGGCGAAGAGATTGCTCCCGATTATGACGATAAGGAGAAAAACTGCGATAAAAATAAGTATTCCGGCAAGCACTTCTACCAGCATCAGCTGCCGCCAGTATTCCGCATCCAGATATCAACCTGACGAAACGGGATTTCAACGCCCTCCTTGCGGAACCGTTCATTGATACGGGAATTGACGTAATCCTGGACATCCCATAGGTTGTCATAGTTGTTTGTCCAGAGAATGAGCTGCCCGTTCAGGCTCGATTCCCCGAACTCAAGAAAATACACTGACGGGGCCGGATCCGATAATACCCACGAAGTCTTCTCAATTGCTTCATGGGCAATTTCAAGGAGCGTTTTTTTTACCTGGGGTATATCGGTTCCGTAGGCTACGGCGAACGGAATCCTCACCTTCATTTTGATATCCGGTTGCGCAAAATTGATGACAATGTTTGATGTGATTTTGGAGTTCGGGATTGTCACGATCTGGTTATCGAGTGTTTTTAACCTTGTACTTCTCGGCCCGATGCTGACAATGTCGCCAAAAAAATCCTCAAACTTGACACGATCGCCGATCTTGAACGGCTTGTCCAAGGTAATAATTGCACCACCGAAAAAATTCGAGAGGATATCCTGGGCGGCAAGGGCAAGAGCAATTCCTGCAATTCCAGCTCCTGCAAGGAGCGGGGTAATATCAATATCGAAATTTGACAGAATTAGGAGAAAAGCGACAAACCATATCAGGTACTTGGCGATAATCTCGAGCAGCGGTAGCATACGGTCATCGAAATCTGATTCCGTTTTCGCTGCTACAACCGAACCATAGGTCCGTAACAGGTTGTATGAGAATGATGAGACGATCCATGCTCCGATCAGGATAAAAAATGCATTCACGTACTGATCAACGGCAAATCCGGCGACAGTTTCAGGAAGGACCCCAAAAAAGGTCAATGCGATGTATATTGAGCCGGCAAGGATCATGATTACCAGCGGTTTTCCAAGTGCCGCCAGCAGGATGTCATCAAGTTGTGATTCGGTTCCGGATACCTTTTTCTTCAGCCAATGGACAATGATGTGGGCAATTCCCGCAGCAATAAGGCCGAAGATAATGGTGATGGTCGCATACACTATTCCAGGATCCATTATATCCCCCTCTTTGTCCCGATCTCAGTGAAACTAAGCCAATTCACATCGCTCACCTGTCTACAATTTCTTATACCAGACATTCATGCTCTCCAGTGATCCGCAGATGTTGGTGTTGTTGGGAAGCATCCCCCCGTACTGGTAACCGGCACGGGCAAAGGTCATGTTGATCGGGTAAGAATTTGCACGGGCGATCGTATACGCGAGCTGGATCTCTTCTTTTTTCATTTCCGCTTCCATGGCATGGAGGAGGTTACCGGCAAGTCCCTTTCCCTGAAACCGGGGATCGGTTGCAAAGTCCGTCATCTCCGCGTTCCGTGCATCAGCATTGATCTCGCAGGATGCAACTGCGGCTATCTTTTTGGACTGGTGGATGCAGAAATACCGTATACCCTCTTTCATGGTTGTGATGATAAAATCCGGATCAAATATGGGGAACGGGTACGTCTTGAATACAGAACGGAAGAGCTCTGCGATCTCTTTTGCATCGCCGGTATGGGCGTGCACGATTGAAAATCCCGCGGGCAGCTGGGGAATGTACCCCTTCTGTGCGTACCCGAACGCCGCGGACAACACATCTGCAATTGCCAGGGAATCGGCTACCTTGTCTCGTTCCGGGTCAAAGTATTTCGCCATGAAAACGGCAGTATCGGTTCCACGGTAAAAAAACGGAACCGTCGCTTCAGTTACATAACCGGCATCAGCAAAGACCGCTTCCGATGATTCGGGCACTTTTACAAAGATTTTGGAATATTTTTCTTTCCTTGCAAGGTCATCGAGTGGCCGGATAATATCCGGTATGTCTTCACGGGATACCCTCATGACATAGATCCGTTTGTTGAAATGGCCATGCTGGACGACACTATTACCTATTGTCAGGATTGTATCAGACACCCTCTTCATCTCTCCTTTCAATCCGGTCGGTATTTTCCGGGATGAGTGTGGTTGTTGTATCATAGTCGGCGAGCAGTTTTGCCACACCGACGACTTTTGATTCATCAGCCCGATCAATGTTCAGCTGGAGCTTGCAACCGTCACAATCACCATCGCAGAATATTCGGTCATAGTGAGCCGGTTCCTGATAGGTACAGATCATCCCTTCGTAATTGCGCAGAACGACCTTGTGTACCGACCATGTCAGCAGGTAGTTGGGGAATACGGGGATCTTTCCTCCGCCGCCGGGTGCATCGATAACATAGCGGGGCACGGCAAAACCGCTGGTATGGCCTACAAGGTTCTCCATAATCTCGATTCCTTTGGAGACCGGGGTACGGAAATGGCTGATGCCTTCTGACAGGTCGCACTGGTACAGGTAATACGGGCGGATACGGTTTTTCACGAGCTGCTGGACGAGCTCTTTCATGATCCGGGGGCAGTCATTGATACCGGCAAGGAGGACGGACTGGTTACCAAGCGGGATGCCGGCATCGGCAAGCTTTGCGACTGCTGTCTGTGCGGACTCGGTCATCTCCTTGGGGTGGTTGAACTGCATGTTCACCCAGAGCGGGTGGTGCTTTTTCAGCATGGCGACAAGTTCATCAGTGATCCTGAACGGGAGCGTGACCGGCACACGGGTCCCGATCCGTATTACTTCCACGTGCGGGATGGCACGGAGCTCAGTGAGGATCCAGTCAAGATACTCATCGCTGAGCATGAACGGGTCGCCGCCTGAGAGGAGCACGTCGCGGATCTGCGGCGTGTTTCGGATGTATTCAATGCCCGCGAGGATCTCTTCCCGGTCAGGGATCGAATCAACATCGCCGACTTTACGTTTCCGCGTGCAGTGCCGGCAGTACATCGCACAGGTGTTGCTGACAAGGAACAGCACCCGGTCAGGATACCGGTGCGTGATGCAGGGACATGGGCTGTCTTTATCCTCTGCCAAAGGATCTGAGAGCTCGTAATGTTCGATAATCAGTTCCTCGGGAGACGGGAATGCCTGCTTGAAAATCGGATCATTCTGATAATCATTCACATCAATGAGCGAAAGGTAATAGGGGGTGATATTGAGAGGAAATTTATCAATCGTTTTCTGGAGCTGTTCCCGCTCCTCCCTATTGAAACGGATGCCAAGGACCTGTTCAACGGTGGCAAGATCTCTGATTGCATGCCGGAGCTGCCATCGCCAGTCCTTCCAGAATTCGGGAGTCTTCTCAGAATCAATGGTCTTCCTGGTACTCGACGAATCATCCGGTTTTTCTCCCCCCTCATATAAACTCTTCAGGACAGATACAATGTGCTTTACCCTGTTTTTTACCTGCCCCCCAAGATCCTTTACGGAATGCATGGTACCGACAGGTACCCCGTTTTCCTTTGGATTTTTCAAAATACTGGATTTACCAATCATGATATCGTGCTCCATCAGAACAACCAGTGCATCTTCGGCAGTTTCACGGGCAGGAGATCCCCGATATGGGCAGAATGATGCCGGTAATCATCGTACCAGCGCGCCATCGGATTGCTCCTGAATACCATGAATTTCCCGATGTTTGCCGGATCAGCTGACTGGTGGTACCGCATAAAGACGTGTTCGGCGGTCTTCCCTACGATCTCGATCTTGCCGGTTGCATGGGACATGACGAACCGTGCCCGCTTGGCGAGCCCGGAGCATGCCTTCCAGGACTTCTGGAGGATCTCGTAGGACTGTTCGACCGGGACCTGGAAGATGTGGTTGCCGGTGGTCGGCCGGCACTGGAAGACGTAGTACGGTGAGATGCCGGCAAAGGACAGCCTGCGGAAGAGCGTTGTCAGGATTTCAGGTTCATCATTGATTCCGTTCAGGATGGGAGTCTGGTTGACAACGATAACTCCGGCTTTCCGGAGTGCTTCTGCTGCCTGTATCGACACTTCAGTCAGCTCACTGGGATGGTTGAAATGCGCCATCAGGTAGATGCGCTTCTCCGGTGTGCTGTACCGCGACAGGACACCGAGAAGGTTCTGGTTGTTAAGGATCCGGTAGGGATTATAGGCGAGCATCTTGCTACCGATACGAATAATGTTGACATGGTCAATTTCCCGAAGTTCACGCAGAACCTTTTCGAGCTGCCGGTTTTCGAGCGTCAGGGGATCACCACCGGTCAAAAGGACGTTTGTTATCTCCTTGTGCTCCCGGATATACTCGATATTATCTGAGATATCCTTGACGGTTTCATGTTCACAGGACATGAACAACCGTTTCCGGAAACAGAAGCGGCAGATGCCGCCGCAGATATCGGTGAGGAGCAGAAGGCTGGTCTGATCATATTTGTGCTGCAGGCCGGGTTTTTTGGTATAATTTTTTTCACACGAAGGATCTGTGGAACCCCCGGTTTTGAGTTCATGAGAATCGGGAATAACAATCCTGCGCAGCGGATCGTGAACGTCTTTCCAGTCGATAAGGGAGAGATAGTACTCGTTGGTACGGAAGGGAAACCGCTCTGTAACCGTCTCCATCGTCTCCCTCGTTTTGGGGGTAAGCCCTACAAGGTTGTCGAGATCGGAAATCGATGATATGTACTTTGGATTCATTACTTAACCTCAGGTCTGGAGTCGTGCTCTTCCCGTTAGAGGGTAGGAGTCGAGCAGTGCGAAAATTTCCGGATTGTAAATAACAGAAATTGATTGTACCTAAGTGCACCACAACAGTGAACGTCTTTATGGGGCTGATCATTTAAACCCTTTGTGATATTTCCATTTTGCAGACTGGAAATGATAAACGGGGGTTGAAAATTGCCCGGACAAAGAAAAACTCTCCATCCGGGCTCAAAGTGACAAACATGTGCTTTTCGAGGTTACCGGAAATCATTAACCTTCCGGGATTCACAATAATCTGATAGAGAAAACAAAAATCCCAAACTGTCTCTGGTGTGATCGCCCATGAAATCAATAAATCTTGATGAGCATGCACTTCCGGTAAAAATTTCCCGGAAGATTTCCCCCTACCTTGCCGGGCCATGGTTCACGCTCGCCCTGGCAGCGATGATGCTTGTTACCTATATTCTCGATCTCAATACCCCGCTGGGAGTACCCATCTGGCTGCTCTATTTTATCCCCCTCATCTTCTCGTTCTGGTCAAAACCGTATTTTGCCGTGCCAACGGTCTGTGTGGTTACGCTGCTCTTTCTTGCGGCAGGATTCATCTTCTCTCCCTCGGGAATACAGACATCAGCCGCCCTGTTCATGCGGACGGTATTTTCTGTGGTGTATATCAGCACGTCTGTCGTGTTCTGGATGATACGCCGGAGGAAGAAACGGGTTTTCCTGTAGTAAATGTGAATAAATTCGTTCCCCCCGAAAACTACGAACCTGCAGGTGCTGCTAACCACCGTCATGGTGATATCCCGCATCGTCTTTTCCATGGCTCGCAGTCATGATCTTCCCTCGCTATTTGGCAGGATTCATCCCTGCTTCAGCACACCCCATTACGCCATCGCGATTACCGGAGCCTGCATGATCGCAGCCCTCCTGCCTGCAGACCTTGCGCTGGTCGTCAAGGTCAGCACGTTTGCCATGCTGGTATTCTACCTGATCGCCAACATTGCTGCACTCCGGCTGTCTCGGGAGCTCCGCTGGTATCCCTCATGGATCCCGGCCATGGGAGCGGTGAGCTGCGTCGGCCTTATCGCATTTTTAGCCGGGGTTCATGGGTTATCGGTTATATCGGATTTCTGATTGGTGGAACGTGGGTCTATTTCCACAGGAAGGCTTCATGATGACTCGCTCCCGCGATTTTCATCGTGTTTATTAATCCGGACATCTTCAAAGAATCATAAGAGAACCTTCTCTGTCAGAAATTATGCACCTGCAGGGATTTGCCTATCAAAAGGTATAAGGAATCATGGGATTACAATGGCCGGGTAGAACGGGAGATCGTTGTCTATGACAAGTGGTACGATACCCTCAGATACGTCAGCGGAATCGCCCGGACCTGTTCAGGGATCCATGACAGGGCTGACGAGGGTCGAGGTAATTGAGCTCCGGAGACGGTACGGCTTCAATGATATCCCTGAAGAAAAGAAACACCCGCTGCTCAAATTCCTTTCCTACTTCTGGGGCCCGATCCCGTGGATGATCGAGATAGCTGCAATTCTCTCGGCAGTTATTACGCACTGGGACGACTTTGCCATTATCCTCTTCCTGCTCTTGATCAACGCGGTTGTCGGGTTTTTCCAGGAACGAAAGGCTGAGAACGCCATTGAACTCTTAAGAAAGCAACTCGCACCTGATGCCCGTGTGCTCCGGGACAGCACATGGCAGGAGATCCCGGCCCACGAACTCGTGCCCGGGGATATCGTCCATATCCGGCTTGGGGATATTGTGCCGGCAGATGCCTTACTGGGCAATGGGAAATACCTCCTTCTCGATGAATCGGCACTGACCGGCGAATCCCTCCCGGTCGAGAAGAAGCCGGGCGATACGGTATACTCCGGATCCATCGTCCGCCAGGGCGAGATGGACGCGAAGGTCACAACAATCGGGATAAACACATTTTTTGGCAAGACAGCCCGGCTGGTTCAGGTAAAATCTCCGCGAAGTCATTTTCAGGCTGCTGTCGAGCGGATAGGCAACTATCTCATCATCCTTGCTATCGTGCTGGTCAGCATCGTTTTTATCGTTGCAATGCTGAGGTCTGAATCCTTTCTGGTAACACTTCAGTTTGCCGTTATCCTTGTCGTAGCGGCGATTCCCGCAGCGCTTCCCGCGGTTATGACGGTGACACTTGCTGTCGGTGCCACTGCCCTTGCAAAAAAGGAGGCGATTGTCAGCCGGCTCACTGCCATAGAAGAGATGGCCGGGATGGATATCCTCTGTTCCGATAAGACCGGGACCATTACGCAGAATTCCATCAGTATCGGTGAGATCAGGACCTTTCCGGGGATTTCCGAACAGGACGTTATAATCGCGGCGGCACTGGCATCCAGTAAAGAGAACAATGATCCCATCGACATGGCGGTTTTTTCACGGTATGATAGTCTCACACCCCACCCCGATACCTCCGCATTTGAAACCCTGGATTTTGTTCCTTTCGATCCGGTCACCAAGTTCTCAAAGGCTTCGGTTCAGGAACGATCGGGTAGATCGTTTGAAGTTGCCAAGGGGGCGCCCCAGGCAATCGCCTCTCTTGCCGGGACTGACGGGGCTCTCGCTTCAACGCTGAACGGGTGGATAACAGGGTTTGCGAAGAAAGGATTCCGTGCTCTCGGGGTAGCGCGGGCCGACCGTTCCGGAACATGGCAGTACCTTGGCCTGATAGGGCTTTTCGATCCGCCCCGCGGGGATTCTGCTGCCACGATAACTAATGCAAAAAAACTTGGCGTGAATGTGAAAATGGTAACGGGGGATCACATTGCCATTGCACAAGAGATCTCCGCGCAGGTGGGTCTTGGCCAGAACATCCTTTCCCGGACTGTATTGATTGCCGGTGATGGAGAGGTGGTACGGAAACAGCTTGAGTCTGCCGATGGGTTTGCCCAGGTTCTTCCTGAAGACAAGTTCCGAATCGTGAAAACCCTGCAGGGAGGCGACCATATCATCGGCATGACCGGGGATGGCGTGAATGATGCGCCGGCACTCCGTGAGGCAGATGCCGGCATTGCTGTCGCCGGTGCGACAGATGCAGCAAAGTCTGCTGCGGATATTGTCTTAACAAAACCCGGGCTCTCGGTCATAATTGATGCGATTGAGAGGAGCCGGGAAATATTCCGGCGAATGGAAAATTATGCAGTTTACCGGATTGCCGAGACCGTCAGGGTCCTGATCTTCCTGACTCTCTGTATCGTATTATTGAATTTTTACCCGGTTACTGCACTTATGATCGTTGTGCTGGCGATCCTGAACGACCTCCCCATCATGATGATCGCATTTGATAACGCACCGGTCGCACAAAAGCCCGTACGCTGGCAGATGAACCGCATCATGATCATCGCAAGTATCCTCGGGATTTTGGGGGTTGTCTCAAGCTTTATCCTCCTCTGGCTGGTAAAGGAATATTTCCACCTTGAAGCCGGCGTTATACAGACGCTCATCTTCCTCAAGCTTGCTGTCGCCGGTCACATGACGATTTACCTTGCCCGTACCGGCCAGCAACATTTCTGGGAGCGCCCGTTTCCCTCGTTTGCTCTTTTTGGCACAGCAGAAATTACGCAGGTAGCCGCAACCCTCATCGTAATCTATGGTGTCTTCATGACGCCAATCGGCTGGTCACTTGCGCTTATTGTCTGGGGCTACGCACTCGTGTCATTCCTGATTAATGACCAGATCAAGGTATGGTTATTCAGGAAGATCCGCCCCTATTCATGATCTGTTTTTTGCTGATGCGTACTGTCTGACTGTTGCAATGGATTACCCGTTCAATTCCTGAGGTGCGGGAAGGAACGCCGCCGGACTGGTACCTGGCTCTTCCGTGGAATCCGAAAAAACGCGATTTTATATAATATCACAAACCGCATGGTATATCGGGGCACTCCTGTGGCTCACGCGTACTTATCGGGATGACAAATACCGGCAATTCCCGGTTTATCTGGTGACTGGTCTTCTGCCGGGGGATTGGTAATCATGGCAATGGGAAAAAAAACCGAACCGGATCTCGAAGATGATCCGCTGTGGTACAAAGATGCCATCATTTATGAAGTACATGTCCGGGCGTTCTACGACAGTGATGGGAATGGTATTGGTGATTTTAAAGGCTTAACCCAGAAACTGGATTATATCAAGGATCTCGGTGCCACGGCCATATGGCTCCTTCCGTTCTACCCGTCCCCGCTCAAGGATGACGGGTACGATATTACAAATTATTACGGTATTCATCCAATATACGGGACGCTTAAGGATTTTAAGGACTTCCTTGCCGCAGCACACCAGCGTGGCATACGGGTGATCATCGAGCTGGCGCTCAACCATACTTCCGACCAGCACCCATGGTTCCAGAAGTCACGGCGGGCAAAACCTGGCAGCAGGTGGCGTGATTTTTATGTCTGGAGCGATACGCCGGAACGGTACCAGGATGCGAGAATCATCTTCAAGGATTTCGAATCCTCCAACTGGGCGTGGGACCCGGTGGCAAAAGCGTATTACTGGCACAGGTTCTACTCGCACCAGCCGGATTTGAACTATTACAGCCCGTTTGTCCGGAAATCCATCCTTGACGCGGTCGATTTCTGGTTCGGTTTGGGAGTTGACGGGTTGCGGCTGGATGCAGTCCCGTATCTTTACGAGCGGGAAGGTACGAGCTGTGAAAACCTTTCTGAAACCCATGCATTTTTAAAGGAACTCCGGGCACACGTAGACAGCCGGTTTAAGAACCGGCTACTTATCGCTGAGGCAAACCAGTGGCCGGAAGATGCGGCTGCCTATTTCGGGGACGGTGACGAGGCGCACATGGCATATCACTTCCCACTCATGCCCCGGTTATTTATGGCGTTGCGGATGGAGAACAGCTATCCCATTATCGATATCCTCAATTCAACCCCGCAGATCCCGGAATCCTGCCAGTGGGGATTGTTTCTCCGGAACCACGATGAGCTCACCCTTGAGATGGTCACCGATGAGGAACGTGACTATATGTACCGGGTCTATGCCAAAGATCCCCAACAGCGGATCAACCTTGGTATCCGGAGGCGGCTTGCACCCCTTATGCGGGATGACCGGCGCGAGATGGAACTCATGAACGTGATCCTGTTCTCGCTTCCCGGAACGGTAATACTGTATTACGGGGATGAGATAGGGATGGGGGATAACTTTTATCTCGGTGACAGGAACAGCGTGAGGACCCCGATGCAGTGGAGTGCTGACAAAAACGCCGGTTTTTCCAGGGCCAACCCCCAGCAGCTCTACCTGCCGATCATCATCGATCCGGAATATCACTATGAAGCCGTGAACGTTGAAGTCCAGCAGATCAACCCCTCCTCGTTCCTCTGGTGGATCAAGCGCCTGATACGGGTGGCCCGCAAATACCGGTCATTCAGTCGCGGGGATATCCGCTTTCTTAATACGAATAATTTCAAAGTCCTTGCATGTATCCGGCACTACCAGGACGAGAATATCCTTGCGGTGTTCAACCTGTCCAAGACATCCCAGTATGTCAGTCTTGATCTCTCGCCATACCTGGGATGCGTGCCACGGGAAGTGTTCAGCCATAACAAATTCCCGAAAATTACTGAAAGTCCGTATATCCTTACGCTCGGACCTCACGATTATTTCTGGTTCCTGTTGTCCCAAAGCGAAACCGGCACTGATGCGGGCTTGTTCAGGGACATCCCCGGGCTGGTCCTGCCAGTGTCCTGCCGGGATTTTATCGAGTGCAAAAAGCGGGGACAGATTGAAGAGATCTTTGTTGATTACCTGAACAAATGGCCCGGGTTCGGGTTAATCTCCCCGTCCATACGGAGAGCAGTGATTCTTGAACAGATCCCCATGACAAAGGATCCTGCCGGAAACATGCACCTGATCCTCGTGGAGATTACCTATACGGACGGGTTATCCGAGGTATTCTTCCTCCCGGTTATGTTCAGTACCGGTAAAAATGCTAATCTGTTCCTCACCGAAGTTCCGCAGGTTGTCATCATGCACCTGACTCTCGGGGAGGAGAAAGGGATTCTCCATGAGAGCATGTATGATACTGCATTCCGGGACATGCTGCTCCAGCTTGTATCCGGCAGAACCCGTTTACGGGGAAAAACCGGCACTCTTGTTTCACATATGGAAAAAAAGTCAGCTGGCAGGGTCATCGGCAATGACGGAAAAAAACCCTCGCAACTGTTCACCGCCACCCAGCAGTTCACGCTCATCGCTTATATGGACAGCCAGGTCCTGAAAATCTATAACCGCATCGATGAGGTCATCAACCCGGAGAAGGAGATCCTGCAGTTCCTGAATCAGAACACGTCGTTTTCGCATTGCCCCGCAATTATCGGATCCCTGGAATACCAGCGGCCGGGCACTGCACCGGTCACTCTTGGGCTGCTTGAGGAGAATGCATTTTGTCAGACGACCGCCCGGATGTTTGCAGAAGACGCCCTTGAAAAATTTTTCGAGCGCGTATTATCGAAAAAAGGCAGCCCGGCAAAGATTGCCTCTTATTCAGGGTCAGTATCCGGTGGATCACCGGCGATTCCCCGGGAAATCCTTGAACTGATTGACCTCTTCTTCATCGATATGATTCGCCTCCTTGGAAAGCGGACTGCAGAACTCCACATCGCCCTGTCCTCCTCTTGGGAAAATCCCGATTTTGCCCCCGAACAGTTCTCACGGCTGTACCAGCGATCAGTATTCCAGTCATTCCAGAGCCTTACACGGCAGACAATGTGGCTCCTCGAAATGAATTCGGCAGTAATCAATCCGGAATACCTGGATGAGATGAAGGAAGTATTAGCCATAGAACCGGAAATAATCACCTGCCTGCAGCGACTGACCCAGAGAAAAATACTTACCCTCAAGATGCGAATTCATGGCGATTACCATCTCGGGCAGGTACTGTATACCGGGAAAGATTTCATCATCGCCAATTTCGAAGGAGACTCAACCCGGATGTCAAACGAGCGGAGACTGAAATACTGCCCGTTCAGGGATGTGGCTGGTATGATATGGTCCCTGCATTATGCAGCCTGGTCAATTCTGCTCAAGAACGCAACGCTCGGGCCGGACGAGATTGAGCTCCTTGAACCCTGGGTGCAGTTCTGGTGCCGGTACGTGTCAAAAACATTTCTCGCAGGATATCTGGAGGTTGCCGGCATGGCAGAGTTTGTCCCCCAGAATCAGGAGGATTATGAAATCCTCATCAACACGTATCTCCTTGAGAGGGCTGTGTCTAAAATGGGGTATATCCTGAGCCAGCGCCCAAAACGGGTCAATATCGCATTCCGGGTTCTGAAATCCATTGTACACGAAATCCGGTAGCGGTTGAGGGGGATATTTTAAGCGTGGCCAACCGGCATTTTTTCTTGCTGGTGAGATGATCTCATGAAAACCCGGGGGAGCTGGATATTTCTTCCACCCTACCGGCTGTTAGTTGGTAAGGAACTCCAGGTTTTGAGCAGGTCCCTGATTTCATGGACAGACCTGACGCTGTAGAGTGCACATGAAGGGTTTGTGCCCACTTTGACGGTATAGGCATTCGGGGGGGCTGCGGCAAAAACATCCTCATCCGTGCGATCATCACCGGCCGCGAAGATGAAATCATAGGTTTCATTCTTCAGCCAGTGCTGAACTGCTGAACCCTTGTTGACATCCGCACTTTTTACCTCGATTACCTTTGACCCTTCGAGTAGTGCCAGACGGAGGCTTTTTGTGCGGACCATCAGATCCTCCCGCAGCTCTCCGGATCGGATCCACGCAAGATAGGGGTCGGCGTTCCGGTAGTGCCATGCAAGGGAATACTCTTTCTCCTCGACGAATGTCCGCGGGGTCCGGTCGACATACCGTTCAAGTATAGGACGGATCTCTTCTTTCCAGTCTTCTGATACCGTCCTGAGCATTTCCCAGTCTTTCCCTCGCTCCCGGATCCAGATTCCATGTTCTGCAATCAGCCCGATATCAAGTTCACCAAACCAGTGATCCAGAACGGAGCGGTCCCGCCCACTGACGATAATAACACTGGTCCCGGCATCCTGGATTAACCGGCTGAGTATCTGCAGGATCCCGGCATCCGGCTGGGCCTGCTGGGGGGTTTTGGCAATCGGAACCAGTGTCCCGTCATAGTCAAGGAACAGCACCCGCCGATATGCATTCCGGTAATCGGTCTCCATGCGCCGGATCGCCGCCGTGTCCATGAACCGGGCAGCAAGCATCTGCTGGTGGGCTTGGGTGCTCTCGAGCACATCAAGGAAATCGTTCGTCCACCGGGTAAGATCATACCGCCTGAGCCGCTCCTGCATGGTCTTGACGCGGGTCCGCCTCTCGGGTTCCGGCAGCGTCAGTCCCTGATAAATCGCTTCGGAAAACTCTGCAATGTTGTTCGGGTTGACAAGAATTGCTTCACCCAGTTCCTTTGCCGCACCGGCAAACTCGCTCAGGATCAGCATGCCGTCACCACTGCTCTTGGTTGCAAGGTATTCCTTAGCCATCAGGTTCATTCCGTCCCGGACCGGTGAAACCAGCGCAATGTCTGCAATGCTGTAGAGCGCAAGGAGACGGATGAAAGGCAGGGACTTGAAGAGATAGCGCACAGGTGTCCAGCCAATAGTCGCGTGTTTCCCGTTTATTCTCCCGACAAGCTGGTCCACTTCATGCCGGAGTTCGGCATACTGGTTGATTTTTATCCGTGAAGGGACGGCAACAAGGATGAGCGTTACCTGTTCTTTTAATTCAGGATGGGTTTCGAGCAGGTGGTCAAATGCTTTCAGACGGAGCGGTACCCCTTTGGAATAATCGAGACGGTCAATGGAAAGCAGAATTTTGTCTGATGTGACATAATGCCGTATCCTGAGGATCTCTTTTTTGAGATCGGGATTATTCTCGTGAACCGAAAACCGCTCATAGTCGATTCCCATGGGGAAGGTATCGACCCTGATCTGTCGTTCCCCGGCTTTGATCCAGGTCATTTCCTGTTCATAACCAAGGATTCTCCGGACACAGTTGAAGAAGTAGGTGGCGTATTCGATGGTATGGAACCCGATAAGATCAGCACCAAGGAGCCCCTCGAGGATCTCTCTTCTCCAGGGCATGAGCCGGAAGAGTTCATACTGGGGGAAGGGGATATGGAGAAAATAACCGATGGTTGCATCCGGGATTTTTTCCCGGAGCATGCCAGGAACCAGCATCAGCTGGTAATCATGGATCCATAGCTGGTCTCCATCTTCTGCTACAGCACAGACTGCGTCACAGAACTTTTTGTTCACCTTGACATACCCTTTCCAGAATGCCGGGTTATATTCAGCATAATGGGAGAAGTAATGGAACAGCGGCCAGATTGCCTTGTTGCAGAACCCGTTGTAATATTTTTCAAATTCGGAATCAGACAGAAAAACCGGTTCACACTGTATATCTTTGAGGATACGAATTATTTTTTCCCGGTCCGGTTG
>Ga0307378_10003208_pt1 | contig 24100 bp, 24 predicted proteins | sample UN1MG_FD_202238 | JGI IMG/M metagenome (GOLD analysis project Ga0307378, IMG submission 202238) | Soil microbial communities from Risofladan, Vaasa, Finland - UN-1 | ecosystem: Environmental > Terrestrial > Soil > Coastal area > Acid sulfate soil | place: Finland: Risofladan, Vaasa | collected...
CGGGGAGGAACTCTTTAATATCGACACCGGAACAACACAACAGTATAAACAAAACTACAAAATGACTCTCACCGCCGGACTGCCCATGCCTATTGAGGTTAATCCAAAGATGACCATCGACCAGAAACTCACCATGACTCTGCTCGAAAACCATAAATAAAAATAAATTCTGAGCAAAAAGCTTCGATAATCGGAAAATAACCGGCATAACTGAAAAAACACGGAGGTAGTGCAGATTGGAATCAAAAAATTTATGGGCACCGTGGCGAATCCCGTACATTCAGGGACTTGCTGAAAAAAACGAGTGCTTCATCTGCCATGACCTGAAAAACAAAAAAAACGACGACCAAAACCTCGTCCTCTGGCGAACCCAAAATTGCATCGTAATCCTAAACCGGTTCCCATACAACAACGGCCATTTGCTTATAGCGCCCACGCGACACATTCCTGACCTTGACCAGACCTCCGACGAAGAAATGCTCGAAATGACAAAACTAATCCGGGAAGCCCAAAAAGCCCTCTCCCTCGTAATTAAACCGCACGGCTTCAATATCGGTATGAACTTCGGAAGATGCGCCGGTGCAGGACTGCCCGGACACCTGCACATACACATCGTACCAAGATGGGACGGCGACACTAATTTCGTAAACGTATGCAGTGACACAAACGTCATAAGCCAAAGCCTCTCAGAACTGCTCAAACAATTAAAACAGGTAAGTTCGGAACACAAACTGCCCAACTTATAAATCGTAAGGTGGTAGTCAATAATCGAAAAAAACTCTAAATACTAACGACTAACTATGTCAGACGAACTCGCTCCTTACGCCGTTGCCGAAGCCACAAGTCGAGGTCGTATAGCACCTGAAAAACCACACCCCTATCGCTCCGACTTCGAAAGAGACCGTGACAGAATTATTCATTGCTCCGCTTTCAGAAGACTCGAAGGAAAAACACAGGTCTTCTCCCCGGGACTCGACGACTACTACAGAACCAGACTTACTCACAGCATCGAAGTCGCTCAGATTGCAAGAACCATCGCAAAAAACCTCCGCCTGAACACCAGCCTCACCGAGGCAATATCTCTCGCCCATGACCTCGGACACCCTCCTTTCGGACACGCCGGTGAAAATGCCCTCAACCACCTTATGGCAGAATTCGGAGGTTTCGAGCACAACCGGCAAACTTTGAGAATTGTCGAAATACTCGAACACCCATACCCAAATTTCACGGGTCTGAATCTCATGTATGAAACCAGACTCGGCCTGGCAAAACACCGAACTACTTATGACAGCCCCGAATGTCGTGACTTCCCCGAAAAAAACTGCTCCCTCGAAGGACAAATTGCAGACATCGCCGACCGAATCGCTTACAACTGCCACGACCTTGAAGACGGCATGCGCGCCGGTATCATCAAATCTCCACCGCTCAAAAACCTGAAAATCTTTAACGAAGCTTCCGACCGAATAAATGCCAAAAGTATCAATGACCCTGCCATAAGAAAAACAAAAACTGCAAAAGCAATCATTGATACTCTTGTCAGCAACTGCATCGATACAAGCTCCAAAACCATCGAAAACATCAGTCCCCAAAACTTAAATGATATATACAAACATCCCGAAAATTTGGTCCACCTCTCACCAGACAGTGACAAAAAGCTCATCGAACTCGAAAAGTTCCTCATGCAAAACCTCTACCTGCACGAATCCGTAAAAAAAACCATGGATAAAATCGAAACCTGGCTTGCCACAATCTTCGAAAAACTCTACCAAGAACCTCAGTTGATGCCAAATTACTTCCAGCAACTAACCGAAAAATACCCCTTGCAGCGGATCGTCTGTGACTATATCGCAGGAATGACAGACAGCTTCTGTTTGAAATTGCTCGAAAAAATCGAATCAAAACATCCTGATAACCTTTGACTTGACACCGCCGTTTAGGTAACTTTCAAAAACTATGAAAAGACTGCTTACATCATGTTTAGGACTCGGCCGGCTGCCTCTCGCTCCCGGAACTTGGGGCTCAATTCCACCCGTACTCATCTTTGCCTGCCTCTGCCTTCTCGGTGCGTCAGCCGCCATTACTTCGCTCATCATGGCTGCATTGACCATTCTCGGCTCAATCATCTGCATAAAATTCGCCCGTGCCGCTATTGAGGCAACACAAAAAAAAGACCCCCCCGAAGTCGTCGCTGATGAATTCGCGGGACAGGCCCTGACTTTCATCTGTGTCCCCTTCCTGCTTGAAAATCCCACACCTGCACAAATCTGGACCGCCGCCGCAATCGGATTTTTGTTCTTTAGACTCTTTGACATAACAAAACCATGGCCTGTTAAAAATCTCGAAAACTTCAAAAACGGTCTCGGCATTCTCGCCGACGACCTGATGGCTGGAATCTACGCAGGCCTGCTCTTATGCCTCTGCCTAAAAGCACCATCGCTCGAATTCCTAAAATCCAACATGCATAGTACCGGTCTTTCATTGAATGTTTTCTCCGCCGCTATACTCGGCGCCGTACAGGGATTGACCGAATTCCTGCCTGTCTCCTCTTCCGGACATCTGGTCCTCTTTGAAAACCTCTTCGGACTCAATCCACAAAAAACCGAAATGCTCCTCTTCGACCTCGCCACTCATCTCGGAACTCTTCTCGCCATCTTTATAGTATTCAGAAAATCTGTCGCCGCATTTATAAAAAACCTCTCAGACTTCGAAAAATATGACACTTCACTTGTAGGTATCTACAAAAAAAACCCCGCTGCACATTTGCTCGTCCTCGCCACCGTAGCTACCATTGTAACCGCAGTCCTCGGATTATTGTTCGAAAAATATTTCGCCTCCGCCCGCGGTTCCCTCCTCACCGTCGCCCTTATGTGGGTCGTCACTGCCACTTTACTGATTGTCACCGACCTCAGGAAAAAAACAAGAACCGGACTAAGACAGTTCGGCTTACTCGCCGCCGCAATCGTTGGACTCGCACAGGCCGCCGCCATAATGCCCGGTATCTCAAGAAGCGGCGCTACCATCTGTGCCGCCATACTTATAGGTCTGCACCGTAGATGGGCCGTCGAGTTCAGCTTCCTCATCGCTATCCCCGCAATAATCGGCGCTACTGCCGTACAATTTGTCAAAAACTTCGGCCAAATCGACCCCGCAAATCTGACACCTGCCGCCGCCATAACAGGCCTCCTCGTTGCCGCTGTCGTCGGAATACTCGCCCTGAAACTGCTCATAAAAACCGCAAGAAACGCAAACCTGAAGTTTTTCGCCCTTTACTGCTATATATTAGCTGCTTTTGTCGCCGTTTATCTCTTGTCAAAACCCTGATTTTATGAGAAAATCCACTTCAAACATTTAAACCAGGCTCGGAAAAGGACCTTAAAATGTCTATCGTAGCTCCATATAGCAAATACAAAAAAAACAATTTCAAAATCGTTATCTTCATTTGCCTCGCCTGCGCCGCCTGGTTCTTCTACGACGGTTATCTAAACGAAAAATTTATACAAAAACACTCCGATGAAAACGGAAATCCCGACAGCACCCTCGTCTTCAACCAAAAATCTCCCCCTGTTTTCCTCGCAATCGCTTTATGCTGCGCCATCGGCCTTTTCATTGTCAAAAACAAAAAAATTATACTGGATGAAAACTCCCTCATCCTGCCCAATCAAACCATAAACTGTGACTCCATCCAGGCAATCGACAAAACTTTCTTCGATGCAAAAGGGTTTTTCACCATAACGTATAAAAACCAAAAGGGTGATGAAAACACCCTCAAAATCAGTTATAAAAACTATGATAATTTGACCGCCGTTCTTGACGAACTCGTGGCAAAAATCAGTTGAAATTTAAAAAATAATCCATAAAATCTAACCCGTTATTTAAAACTGTTTTGGTTATCTTTGGGGAATCCTGTTTCACAATGTGTCCGGAATACACCTGCGAAATACGGCTTCTACCAGCTTCAAGGAAAAGAAAAATATGAATTCTTGCGTCGTAGGACTGCAGTGGGGGGACGAAGGTAAAGGCAAGGTCGTTGACGTCCTTGCCGAAAACTCCGATATCGTCGTCAGATACAGCGGCGGTGCAAATGCCGGTCACACCGTAGTCATAGGCGATGCCAGGTTCGCACTCCACCTGCTGCCAAGCGGCTCCGTACGCGACGATATAATCTGCGTAATCGCAAACGGTGTCGTCGTCGACCCCGAAACACTGCTTGGAGAAATCGACACCCTCAGCGGGAAAAACATCTCTCTGAAAAATAGACTCCTAATAAGTGAAAATGCACACGTCGTCCTCGATTACCACAAAAAAGAAGACCAGCTCCGCGAGCAGGCCCTCGGAAAAAACAAAATCGGTACCACCGTCCGCGGCATCGGCCCATGTTACGCCGACAAGGTCGGAAGAAGCTACGCTGTAAGAATGTCTGATTTCAGAAACCTCAAAAATCTAAAGAAAAAAATCAAAAAAATCGTCGATTACAAAAACAAAGTCTTCTCCGCTCTTTACAATGCCGAACCGACAAACCCCGACGAAATACTCGAAAAGTGCAAATCTTACGCCGACAGGCTTCTCGAATTCACCACCGATACAACCGAGTTTCTGCACAAATCAATCACAAATGGAAAATCAATACTCTTCGAAGGTGCACAGGGGGCTCTGCTCGACATCGACCACGGTACCTTCCCCTTTGTTACCAGTTCCAATTCAAGCTCCCTCGGAATGCCCGCAGGCTCTGGTGTCCCCGCTAAAATGGTCGACAAATTCTTCGGCGTCGCAAAGGCATACACCACCAGAGTCGGTGCAGGACCTTTCCCATCAGAGCAGGACAACGAAATCGGAAATTACATAAGAGAAAAAGGGCACGAGTACGGAACCACCACCGGAAGACCAAGAAGATGCGGCTGGTTCGACGCCGTCGCCGTCTCATACACCGTCACTATCGGCTCCATCGACGCCATAGCTCTGATGCACCTCGATACACTCGCCGGACTAAAAGAAGTAAAAATCTGTAAGGCCTACGAAATTAACGGAAAACAAACCACTTTCTTCCCCGCAAACATCGATGTCCTCGAAAATGTCAAATGCGTCTATGAAACTCTGCCAGGATGGGATCAGGACCTCTCCAATGTAAAAGACTTCCACGATTTGCCCTTGAACACTCAGAATTACATTATACTCATTGAGGAACTGACAAAAAAACCCGTTACTATCATAGGCGTGGGACCAAAACGAAAACAAACTATTTTCAGGTAACTATCACTCTCTCCGGAAAAACAAATTGTCAAAAACTATCGAAGAAAAAGCAAAACAGACAGCCGAGCGCCTCGGTATCGCACCCGAGCAAATGCCCCGACACATCGCAATAATCATGGATGGTAACGGCCGATGGGCTCAGGAAAAAAATCTGCCCCGAGCTGAAGGACATCGTCAGGGAGGCAAAACCGTCGAAAATATCGCTCAGCTCTGCGTTGACTTCGGAATAGAATTTCTCACTCTCTACTCCTTCAGCATCGAAAACTGGAAAAGACCAAAAGAAGAAATCGATGTCCTCATGCATCTTTATACCCAATACCTTGCCAAAATCCGACCCACACTGATGAAAAATAATGTAAAGCTCCTGCATTTCGGAAAAATCGAAGGTCTGCACCAAAGCGTCCGGAAAGAGCTTGCCGAAACAATGAAATTAACCCAAAAAAACACCGGTATGGCACTTGGACTGGCGCTAAATTACGGCGGAAGAAACGAAATTATCGAAGCCACAAAAAAAATTGCAGAAAAATGTTTAAACGGAACGCTCTCGCCTGAAAATATCGACCAAAAATGCTTAAGCAGTCACTTATATACCGCAGGACTCCCGGACCCGGACCTGCTTATCAGAACCGCCAACGAACTAAGAATCAGCAACTTCCTGCTCTGGCAAATCTCATATAGTGAATTCTACGTCACCGAAACGTACTGGCCCGATTTCAAACAACCGGACCTCGAAAAAGCTGTCCTCGCCTATGCAAAAAGAACTAGACGCTTCGGGAACATACAGCCGAAAAAAGCTAAAACTGAAAAAAGCTGAAAATTATGCTCAAACACAGATTAATCTCTGGCACCTTGATGACCATCTTCTTCCTCGCTCTCGTCATCGCTGACGGCTGGCTCGACGGCTCCATCTCCATCCAAAAAACTGATGACAAACCAATACAAGCCACCGCACTGGCTCTGCTAATCTTACTACTGGTAATACCCGCAAACCAGGAATTTGCAAAACTTGCTCAGCTAAAAAACCTCAAAATCTTCATGCCACTCACTGTCCTGCTCTCTTTTCTCTTCGCAACCAATTCCTATTGGCTCCAGATTATTAAAATAGACCAGCACCTCTGCATCTTATTCCTCGCCGCAGCCGCACTCATGGCAATCATGTTCACGCAGTACCTGTTCTGCGGAACCAAAAACGTAATCGCAAACTGCGGCGCAAATTATTTCTCCGTCATTTATCTCGGCATCCTGACCGCATTCTGCCTCGCGATAAGAATACATCTCGGCCTCTGGCCCTTCATTATGTTCGTATGCACCATAAAGTCCGCCGACATAGGAGCTTACACCGCCGGAACAATCTTCGGAAAACACAAATTCTCCCCTAAGCTGAGCCCCGGAAAAACATGGGAAGGGATGGCCGGTGCCATAATTGCCGCTATAATCGTCGCTGTTCTATTTGCAAAAATTTCTGGTATAATCTCATGGCAATGGGCCGTCCTTTTTGGACAGGCCTTCGCCTTCATTGGACAATTCGGCGACCTCGCCGAGTCCATGTTGAAAAGAGATGCTGAGCAAAAAGACTCCGCAAAAAAAATACCGGGCTTCGGCGGCCTGCTCGACGTCATCGATTCGCCTCTCTTCGCCGCGCCGTTTGCGTATCTCTTTTTCCTCTGCGCTCTCGCTAAATAGAGGTAAAACTTGGAAATTACTATAAAATTAGAGCCAAATATAAAACAGCTTGAACTCTTCGGCACTGCCGATACCCACCTACGCGCACTGAGAAAAAACCTGAACGTCAAAATCTCCGCCAGAAAAAATGACCTTCTTATTTCCGGAAGTGAAAACAATGTTAAAACAACCGCTAAAATAATCGAAAAAATGCAAAAGCAACTGACAAAAAAAGCCTATCTAACCACCGATGACGTAAAAATAATGCTCGCACAAAAAGATTCCGCACAACCCGCCGAAACAGGCCACGCCATCTCCGTCTACTCACCAAAAAGAGCTATCCAGCCAAGAACTTCAGGACAGATTAAATACATAAAAACTATGCTCCAAAACGACCTCACCTTCTGCATAGGCCCCGCCGGTACCGGAAAAACATACCTCGCCGTCGCCGTCGCCGTCTCTATGCTCAAAAAAAACCAAATCAGAAGAATCGTCCTCGCAAGACCTGCCGTCGAAGCAGGAGAAAAACTCGGCTTCCTACCAGGTGACATCCATGCAAAAGTAAATCCCTATCTCCGTCCTCTCTTCGATGCACTCGAGGATATGATGGATTTTGCGCAAATGAAAAAATTTATGGACCTCGATATCATAGAAATCATACCACTCGCTTTCATGCGGGGTAGAACCTTAAACGACGCCGTCATCATCTGTGACGAGGCCCAAAACACCTCTCCTTTGCAGATGCTGATGGTCTTGACAAGACTCGGACAAAGTTCAAAAATGATTATAACTGGTGACATAACGCAAATAGATTTGGCCGCAACGCAAAAAAGCGGCATGGTCGAAGCAATACAAACTTTAAAAAGAATAAAAGGTATCGCAAATGTGACATTGACACAAAAGGACATCGTAAGACACCGTCTCGTACAGAATATCGTCCGGGCATACAGAAAAAAAACAAAAGCTAAGGAGTAAAAAAACCTCCACCGAAAACTTCGCTCGACTCTTTTAACAGGAAAAACAAATGCCGTTCTTTAGAAAACTAAGCCCACGCCGAAGCAAGGTAAGAAAAAATATCGCCTTCGGAACCACACCACAAAAGGACCAGCCTCTCGAAAGGACCGGTATCTTCGAGTCGGTACTGCTTGCTATCCTCTTCGTCGCAATCTGTGTCCCTATACTCTCTTTCAAACCGATACCAAAAACCACTATAACCGAATTAATCTCCATCTCTGCCATCGCCATAATCATCGCTGTCGGTGCCTCTTTCTATATACACCACTACCAGCGGCGAATCATAAAAAACCATGCAAGGACCATCGCCCTCGAAGCAATGTTCATACTGCTGCTCGCTGTCGCAAAACTCGGCGCCATCCTCCCAAACCAGGGATACTGGGCAACCGGAACCGTCGTTATTGTCGCCATCATACTCTCCATAGCTTATGACCAGAGGTTTGCTATTGGAATGACCACCTTCTATTGCCTCCTCACCTGCTTCACCGCCGGACCAAGGGCAAACATCGGTATGTTTCTCACCATGTCCGCCGGAGCATTCACCTGCTGCCTGTCCCTGAAGGAAATAAGAACAAGAATGAAACTGCTCGAGGTCGGTGCTCTCGCCGCTGCTGTCGTCTTTGTAACTGGATTAGCCCTCGGATTCCTCGAAAAAAACCTGCCACTCTCGCTCGTCTTCAGTAACGCAGGATATCACGCCATCGCGACTTTCCTCGCCGCAATGATTATTCAGAGCCTGCTGCCAATAATCGAAAAAACCTTCCGAATCGCCACCAGTATGACGCTCTTCGACTACAGCGACGCAAATCAGCCGCTGCTCAAAAAACTCGCGATGGAAGCACCGGGCACCTATAGTCACAGCCTCCTTGTTGGCTCTATCGCAGAAGCCGCCGCAGAAGCTATCGCAAGAAATGGCCTGCTCTGCAGAGTCGGCGCATACTACCACGACATAGGAAAAATCAACAAACCTAGTTACTTCGTCGAAAACGAAATGGGCTCTGCCAGCAGACACAAGGAACTCTCACCCGCAATGAGCCAGCTTATCATCGTCGGACACGTAAAAGACGGAATAGAAATGGCAAAGGAATACAAAATCCCCTCCGTACTCATACAGTTCATCGAAAGACACCACGGCACCACGCTTGTTGAATATTTCTATGACCGCGCAAAAAAGAAATCCGACGAAAAACAGGCCGAACCCTCCGAAAGCGAGTTCAGATACGCAGGGCCAAAACCAAGAACAAAAGAAGCCGCTATCGTTATGCTCGCAGACTCCGTCGAAGGTGCCGTCAGGTCACTGCCTGAAATAACCGCAACTAAAATCGAATCTGTTGTCCACAACATCGCCATGAAACGCCTGCAGGACGGCCAGTTCGATGAGTGCGAACTCTCGCTCAGAGAGCTTAGCCAAATCGAAGCCGCTATAGCAAAAACCCTTGCCGCTCATTATCACGGCAGAATCGCTTACCCAACCTCCCCAGACCTGCCCGACGAAATGCAGGAACAAAACCAGCAAAATGAAAAAGAACAAATACAACCTCAATAGTAATATCTCTCAAAAAACTAATTAACCGCTTCGTATTAACAAAAAATATATCAAAACTTGAATGATGAACTCCAAAAAACAAAACAACATCACAGCTCAGATAAACAACCTCTCCCAACAAAAAAACCTCGACCTTGATAAACTCAGAAAATTGGTAAAGAATCTTTGCGCCATATTTCATCTCAAAAATGCTGTCGTCGAGGTCTCCATAGTCGAAAACGAGGAAATCAAAAAAATAAACAAAAAATTCCTCAACCTAAACCAAACAACCGACTGCATCAGCTTCGACCTTTCCGAAGACGATTCCAAAACCCCCAAACTTTTTACTGTCATCGTAAATGCACAAAAAGCACTCAAAGAGGCTAAAGCTCGAAAACACACAACTCAAGCCGAAATCGCACTCTACATAACACACGGTATCTTGCATAACCTCGGTTTCGACGACTCCACCAGCCAACAGGCTCAAAAAATGCACCAAACCGAAAACGAAATTTTACAACAACTCGGCTACGGTTCGGTATATAATAACGATACCGAAACAAAAAAATAAAAAGCACGTATGATTCCTGTTGTAACATAATTGAAAGGAACCCAAGTGAGCTACATAGGATGGCTCATCCTGATAACCTGCCTCTTCTCCGGAGCAACATTTTTCTTCTCCGTCGTCGCTATCGCGCTGCGCACCTGCTCCTCCGCCAGGCTCCTCGATGCTTTCAGGGAAATAAACAAAGAACAAACCTTCGACCGCCTTGCTAAAAATGTGGAAAAACTTACCCTTGCCGCCTCCCTCTATCGCCTTATATTCAATATGCTCATTCTAATTATGTTGATAGCCGCTTTCAACAACTCGCAATCCCGACACCCGTTCACAAATTACCTGCTCGCATTTATCGTCGCAGCCGCTATATTCTCCGTTTTCGCTCTCGCTGTCCCCCATGCACTCGCAAAATACGCAGGGGAAAAAATACTCACTCGAACATACCCAATGCTCACTCTCCTCACCGCTCCCGCCACCCCGGCAATATATGTCTTCCGGCTTTACGACCACTTCATCCGGCGGCTCGCAGGCGTCAAAGAAACCTCTCCGCACCAAAGACAGCAGGAACAGCAGGAAGAATTCCTCTCTGGACTCGAACAACATAAAATAGAAGGCGTCGTCGACGCCGAAGAGCAGGAAATGATTGAAAACGTCCTCGAACTAAGCGAAACCACTGCTAACGAAATCATGACACCGCGAACAGACCTCGTCGCAATCGAACTAAACGCAGATTTCAACTCCGTACTCGATACCATTACAAAAGCAGGGCACTCCCGTGTCCCCGTCTACAAAGAAAACATCGACAATATCGTGGGCCTGGTCTACGCAAAGGACCTCCTTACCGATATCAACAAAAACCAAAAATGCTTCAACCTGAAAGACAAAATAAGAGATGCCTACTTCGTCCCCGAAACAAAACCTATAAGACAATTGCTCCACGAATTCCAAAACCAGAAACTGCATATCGCTGTACTCCTCGATGAATACGGCGGCACCGCCGGCATCGTTACTCTCGAAGATATACTCGAAGAGCTTGTCGGTGAAATCGCCGACGAACACGAAAAACCATCTCCAGGACCCATTAAAAAAATCGACCTCAGCACTATCGAAGCCGATGCCAGAACATACATCGATGACCTCAACGACCAGTGCGAACTCTCGCTGCCCGAAAATGAAGACTACGACACCGTCGGAGGATTCATCTTCTCACACCTCGGTTACATCCCAAAAACCGGTGAAACCTTCGATTACCAAAACCTCAAATTCCTAATCACCGCCGCAGAACCCAGAAGAATAAAAAGAATCCGAATAAAGAAAAATACCGAACAGCAAAATGTTGACTAAAGACCACGCCATCTGCATACGAGCTGTCGATTATTCCGAAACCTCACAAATCCTCTCCTTCTTCACAAGGGAAAACGGAAAAATCAGCGCTATCGCAAAAGGCGCAAAAAGACAAAAATCAAATTTCGACGGCCCAATCGAAACCTTCACCTCCGGAAACATCGTCTTCACCGACTCAAAAAAACAAAAACTCGCCACCCTCACCGAATTCCAGCAGCAATCCACTTTCACCGCTCTCGCTGAAGACCTCTTCGCACTCCATTGCGCTTCTTTCGCCGCAGAACTTACCGAACTAATGACCGACGACTACGACCCTCACCCACAACTCTTCGACCAGCTCCTTGAACTATTAAAAAACCTCTCAAACACCAAAAACAAAACCGAAGCCCTCACCCTGCTCATACTCTTCCAACTGGCCCTGCTAAAACAAGTAGGTCTCCAGCCGGTTCTAAACGCCTGCACAAACTGCAAAAATAATTTTAATACTGACTGGCCTATAGTCTACTTCTGCCACTCCGCAAACGGCCTCATCTGCAGAGACTGCGAACCCAGCTTCGAGGACAAAATAAAACTCTCAAAAAACGCCGCTAACTCCCTCGCAAACCTAAAACTACTCGCCAGCGCAAAACAAAGCACTTTAACCGAAATAGAAAAGCTCTTGATACACCACTTCACCGAAACCCTCAATCGACCCCCAAAAATGGCAAAGTACATACTAAAAAACTAAACCGCCCTCAAATCAATCCCCTTCAAAAAGCTCCGGCTGTCCCGAAACTTTCTTCCGCCTGCTCAACTTCAGACCCAAATGTTCACACGCCTGCCGTGTAATCTCTCTGCCCCGATTTGTCCGACGCAAAAAACCAACCTGCAACAGATATGGCTCCACCACGTCCTCCAAAGTGTCCCTCTCCTCACCAAGCGTCGCCGCAATCGCGTCTATCCCAGCCGGCCCTCCCTCATAAACATTCGCCAGTGCCCGCAAAAACGCTCGGTCAAGCTCGTCCAGACCCAGCGCATCTATCTGCTCCATCTTAAGAGCATCCTCAACTATCTTACCGCTAAGGACCCCCTTGCCCTTGACCTGTGCATAATCCCTGACCCGCTTCAACAAACGGTTCGCCACCCGAGGTGTCCCGCGCGAACGCCCCGCAATAAGCTTGAGTGTCCCGTCCTCGCATTTCAAATCCAAAAGACGCGCAGAACGAACAAGTATCTCCGTCAACTCCTCGCCGCTGTAAAAATCAAGATGATAAAGCATCCCGAAACGGCTGCGAAGCGGTGCGCTAAGCAACCCCGCCCGCGTCGTCGCCCCAATCAGGGTAAAACGCTTCAGCGGAAAGTTTATCGTCTTCGCGTGAAGCCCGCTGTCCACTGTAAAGTCAACTTTAAATTCCTCCATCGCAGGATAAATAAATTCCTCCACCGCCGTGCTCAGCCGATGGACCTCGTCGATAAAAAGCACGTCACCCGTATTCACGTTGCTAAGCAAACCCATCACGTCACCCGCCTTGACCATCGCAGGCCCCGACGAACAACGTATCCGCGCGCCCATCTCGTTCGCCACAACGTTTGCCAGCGTCGTCTTGCCCAGTCCCGGCGGCCCGTAAAACAATATATGCTCCAGCGGCTCTCCACGCTTCTTCGCCGCCTCTATCGCTATCGAAACCTTCTCACGAACGTTATTTTGCCCAACGCACTCTTTAAGATACTTCGGCCGAAGAGAAATGTTAAACGCCTCCTCCTGCTCCGTCAGCAACTGACTGCTTATCACTCTGTCTATTGCCATCTAACGTCCCTGCTCAAAAAATCCAGCCTCAAACCTCTACCCCTTGCTTCAGCCTGTAAACCAATGGCACAAGCTCTTCGGCAGATTGTACATCAGGATGCTTCCTGCACGCAAGCTCTATAAGCTCCATCGATTCGTTCCGCTTCTCACCCCACGCTATCAATATCTCCAAAGCTTCCGCCTGGTACGCCTTAAACACCCGCTCCGACGGCCTCGCCGCCTCTGCGCCCGCCGCAAAGCTCGATACCTTACCCTTTAATTCCGCTATTATCTGCTGCGCCATCCGCTTGCCGACCCCATCGAGTGACATCAACATCTTCTCGTCACCGTTCTCTATCGCTAAAGCTATCGTCGATATCGGTATGCTCAAAGAGCGAAGCGCCTTCTTTATACCAATCCCTTTGACGCTGATATACTTGCCGAAAAACTCCCTCTCTCCTGAATTCAAAAAACCCACCATCCGCGGTATCATATTGCCGCCGCCCGGTGAGCCCTCGTAATACTCCATCGTGCAGAGAACAACTTCCGAATCCACCTCCCCCGAAAGGGCATTAACACAGTAACCGCCTAACATCACCTCATAACAAACCGAACCAACCTCAACAAGACAGCTATCACCCTCCAGCTTCACAAGTTTGCCTTCTACTCTCGCTATCATTACTTCTCACCTGTCAATATCGCGCTGTTGCGAACAGAATCACCGCAGCAAAACGCCGCCGCTATCGCGTCCGCCACATCCGCAGGTTCCGGCATCTCGCTCAATCCCAGTATGCTCTGTACAGACCTTTGCACCTGTTCCTTCGACGCTCTGCCGTTACCCGTAACCGATTTCTTTATCCTCGTCGCACTAAAACTCCTGACCTCAATCCCTGCCTCCGCGCACTTCTGTAATATAACACCTCTGGCGTGTCCCATCAATATCGCCGTCCGCGGATGCGCATAATGCGAATACAATTCCTCCACCGCCACAACCTCCGGTGACAGCTTTCCAAGTATCTGTTTTATGTCCTCAGCTATACTGTTTAGCTTCACTTCTATCGCTGCACTACTGTCGGTTTTCAAAACCCCCGCCTCAACCAGATTATAAATACCTCCGCTCACATCGAGGCCACCGTAACCGCACACCTGCAACCCGGGGTCTATTCCAAGTACCCTCATTTCATCCTCCACTGAGTCCCCTCCGGCTTGTCCTCCAATACTATACCTGCTTCTTCAAGCTTCGCTCGTATCGCGTCCGCCGCCGCAAAATCCTTCCGCTTACGGGCCTCCGCCCGCTGCTCAATATTAATCTTAACCAGCTCATCTATCATTGCCTCGGATGCTACACCCGCCTCCGGGTATGCCTCCTTCACTATCCCAAGACAATCTCCTCCCAACCTGCTGAACAAATCGTCCACCGCCATAAGTGTCCCGCCCCCGACACTACTGTCCTCCAACAGCCCGTTCGCAAAACGGACCAGCTCGAACAAAACCGACAACGCAACCGATGTATTCAAATCATCGTTCATCGCCTCTTCGAACTTGCCCTTCAGTTCCTTCAACTGCTTCGCCGCCTTCTTGTCGACATCACCACCATTGAGCTGCTGTTCTATTCTCTTACGAACCGCCTTGACCGTAGCTGTTATCTTCTCGTAGCCGCTCTGAGCCGCAAACAACGCCGCATCAGAAAAATCCAGCGGACTGCGATAATGACTTTGCAAAATCAACTGCCTCACCGCCATCGGGTCATAACTCTTCGTCAAACGCTCGTGCACGCCTGAAAACGCCTGCTTGAGCGTAATAAAATTATTCAGACTCTTGCCCATCTTCTGACTGTCAACCGTTACCATATTATTATGCAGCCAGTACCGTACAAACTGCACGCCGTTCGCCGCCTCCGATTGCGCAATCTCGCACTCATGATGCGGAAACTGGTTCTCAAGACCGCCGCCGTGAATATCTATCGTCTGCCCCAGATACTTCATACTCATCACCGAGCACTCAAGATGCCACCCCGGATAACCCATCCCCCACGGACTCGGCCACTGCATTATATGGTTAGGCTCGGCCTTCTTCCAAAGTGCAAAATCCACCGGTTTTTTCTTGTCCGGCGAAACCTCAACACGAGCGCCCGCCTGCATATCTTCAACGTTCCTGCCGGAGAGCTTGCCGTAACCCTCAAACTTCGAAACGTCGAAATACACCGAACCGTTCACCTCGTACGCATACCCTTTTTCCAGCAGCACCTTCACCAGTTCTATCTGCTCGATTATATGACCGCTCGCACGCGGACTTATATCCGGCCGCACACAGCCTAATTTATCCATGTCTTCAAAATAACTGGCCGTATAAAACTCCGCCAGCGCCATCGGATGCTTCTTCTCCTTCTTCGCCGCAACCACAAGCTTGTCCTCACCCTCGTCCGCATCGTCCGTCAAATGCCCGACGTCCGTTATGTTTTGCACATATGTAACGTTGTAACCAAGATAACGAAGATACCGCACCAGAATATCAAAGCTGACATAACTCTTCGCGTGCCCCAGATGCGAGTGTCCGTATACCGTCGGCCCGCAAACATATATCCCAACCTGACCCTTCTTCAAAGGCTTAAAATCTTCCCTGCTCCGCGCCAGGCTGTTATAAAGCTTCAATCCCATTTATCCACCCTGTATACTAACATCTTACTTTACAACGTTCTTTTATACTTCCTCTTCAAAAGCGCTATCGCCGTCGCCGCCATCGCCTCACCTGCCCCTATATCACCCAATCCCTCGTTTGTTTTTCCTTTTACGTTCATCGCCATAAAATCGATACCAAGCAAACTCGCCACGCACCTCTTTATCTGTGCCTTGTAAGGCCCCAGCTTCACCTCCTCGGCGTGTATCGTCAAATCAACATTAACTATCACCCAACGCTCGATCTCAAGACGCGCCTTCACGTCCTGCAAAAGCCCCTTGCTGTCCACTCCCTTATACTTCGGGTCCGTATCAGGAAACAGCATTCCTATATCACCCATCCCCGCAGCGCCAAGCAAAGCGTCTATCACCGCGTGAATCGCAACATCTCCGTCACTGTGACCTGCCAAACCGTCCTGGTTCGGTATATAAACACCGCCCAGCATAAGCTTGCGCTTCTCAGCCACCCGGTGAATGTCCGTCCCTATCCCGCTGCGGTATTCGTGGTCATGTTCTTCTATCACAATATCCCCTTCGTGCTCGGAACATCACCGCCCACAATCTTCACCGCCGCACCGAGCGACTGGCCCAGCGCCTTGAATATCGCTTCTGCCATGTGATGACTGTTACTGCCGTAGGGAACGTTAACATGAAGATTGAACTTGCCGTTGTTCGAAAAGCTCTTCAGCATCTCCTCGATGCACTCAACGTCAAAATCGCCTATCTTGTCCGTGCGGTAATCAACCTTATAAATACAGCTCGACCGACCCGACAAATCCAAAGAAACATTCGCTATCGTCTCTTCCATCGGAACAGAGCTGTGCCCGTATCTGGCAATACCTTTCTTGTCGCCCAGCGCCTTGCATAAGCCCTCGCCGAGACATATCGCTATATCTTCCACCGTATGATGAGCGTCAACCTCCAAATCACCCTTGGCCCTCACCACCAAATCCACCTTGCTGTGCTTGCTCAGGTGTGTCAGCATATGGTCAAGAAATCCCACGCCACTATCAATCTCGTACCTGCCCTCTCCATCAAGATTAAGCTCAACCGTAACGTCCGTCTCTTTCGTCTTCCTTTGAATTTTTGCGGTTCGCTCACTCATAAATCGCCCCTTATCCTAAAATCTCTTTCAATGCCGATATAAGCCTCTCGTTCTGCTCGCTCGTACCCACCGTTATCCGCAGCTTATCACCAAGACCCGGCACCGGAAAATACCTCACATATATTTTACGCTCCACCAATTTATCATATATCTCGCTCGCCTTGCAATCCCTGTTCTCCGCGAGAACAAAATTCGCACTGCTCTCAATCACCTCGAACTTCAACCCTCGAAGCTGCTCCGTAAGTGTCCCCCGGTCCTTCTTAATTTGCTCAACGTTCCTCCTGAAATACTCCTGGTCTTTTATCGCCGCCGTCGCCGCCGATATCGCTATCGCGTCCACGTTGTAAGAGTCCTTCACCTTCATCAGACCCGATATCAACCCCGCACATGCTATCGCATAGCCGAACCGAAGCCCCGCCAATGAATAGCCTTTACTCATCGAACGAAGGATTATCACATTATCCAATTCCTCTATCAGCCTCGCGCAGTTGTCCTCCGCAAAATCAACATACGCCTCGTCAATCAGCAATACCCCGCTTATCTCTTCTGCCAAATTCGCCAGCTCCCCGGCACTAATAAACGTCCCCGTCGGCGCGTTCGGATTGCACACTATCGTAAGAGCCGCTCCACTGCCCGCCAGCTTCACCGGAAGATTAAACTCCCCGTCGAATGGCACCTCTATCGCGCCGCAGTTCTGCAGCTCTGCAAGAGTCGGATAAAGACTATAAGTCGGCACAGGATAAGCAACCAGCCGCTCCTCGTCGCAAAACGCCTCGAACGCTATCGCAAGCAGCTCGTCACCCCCGTTACAGCACATGATATTCTCCGCCCCAACCCCGTTGACCTCCGCCGCCGCTTTACGAAACTTATCTCCCAACGGGTCCGGATACCGCCGTAGCTGCTCCGCCCCAACCTCCGCCACCGCCTGCATCACCGCCGGCGAAGGCGGATATGGGTTCTCGTTCGTATTCAGCTTAACAATATCCGTCTCTTTAGGCTGAAATCCCGGCACATAACCCTTCGCCTTCTCTATATTTGCTCGAAAATAGCCCATTTCTACACCAAAATTAAACTCAGCCACAAATTATAAGCTTATTCGGCTAAAAGCGAAAGTCTGATTTTCCACCTTATTTACACCAAATGAATGCCCCCCGCACAATACAACCCCAAGCCGAAATTTACTTCTTGCAGTAATCTATTAGACGCGCAACCTCACGCCGAAGGTCCTTGCGGTCAACTATCATATCAACAAACCCGTGCTCTAACATAAATTCCGCCGTCTGAAACCCCTCCGGAAGCTCCACCTTTATAGTCTCCGCTATCGTCCGGGGCCCCGCAAAGCCTATCATCGCACCGGGCTCAGCTATAATCACGTCCCCCAACATCGCAAAACTCGCCGTGACCCCTCCCGTCGTCGGGTCCGTCAATATCGATATGTAAAGCCCGCCGGATTCGTCAAACTTCGCCAGAACCGCCGATGTCTTCGCCATCTGCCCCAATGAAACCACCCCTTCATGCATCCTCGCTCCACCTGAACAGCATACTACTATCAGTGGCAAACTCTCGGCCATCGCGTATTCCACCGCCACGCAGAACTTCTCACCAACAACAGAACCCATCGAACCCATCAAAAAATTCGGCTCCATCACGCCGAGAATGACCCCCCGGCCCTTGATAAACGCCTTGCCTATCTGCATCGCCTCTTTAGAGCCGCTCTTCTTCTCGTCCGCCTTTAATCGCTGCTTATATGTCGTGTCCCTGAACTTAAAACTAAGCGGGTCCGAACTCCTCATTCCATCCAGATATTGCTCAAATGAACCCTCATCCGCCAGATACTCAATCCGCCTTGATGCCTCAATCCGAAAATGATGATTGCACTCCGGACAAACGTTCAGGACCTCCTCCACCGTCTTCTTATAGAGCATATGCTTACAACCCGGGCAACCAACCCAAAGCCCCTCCGGCATCTCCTTACGGGGCTTCAGCGAATATCCGTTCCATTGCGATTTACCTTCACCTGCCATAGACATACACTCTCTAAAAAACTCCTGTGCATTCTAACAAAAAACCGCCCCACAAGCTACAAAAATTAACCCGCTGCCGCCCGTATCGCCTCTATCGCCGCCACACGGTCCTTTTGGTCAAATATCGCGTGGCCCGCCACAAGTGTGTCCGCTCCGTACGAAACCACCACCGGCGTCGTCTCAACATCTATTCCCCCGTCAACCTCAACACGTATATCAGGCCCAACAAGCTCACGCACCCTCACAATCTTCTTCGCCACCTCCGGCATAAACTCCTGAGCCCCAAACCCGGGATGCACCGTCATCACCAAAACCATATCACAAAGCTTCGCAACTTTCTCTATCGCCTCCACCTCCGTCTCCGGATTCAAACATATCCCCGCCGTGCATCCAAGCACGCCAAGCCGCTCGATTATCGCTTCCGGCTCGTCCGTCGCCTCGATATGAAACGTTATATGGTTCGCACCAGCTTCGGCAAACCGCTCGATATACTTCGCAGGCTCACTTATCATCAGATGACAGTCAAAAACCAACCTGCTGTGCTGACGGAGCTTCGACACCACGGGAGGCCCTATCGTTATGTTCGGTACAAAGTGCCCGTCCATCACGTCGAGATGGACCATCTTCACGTCTGCCGATTCTATCTGGGCTATCTCGTTCGCAAGCTCCGCAAAATCACTGCTCAGTATCGATGGCACAACTTCAATCGTGCCCGCCTTCGGCAATCGCAACTCCGTCATAACTTCCCTTTATGATAATCGAGTTACACAAAAAAATATTGCAGCCGCACTACTTCTCATCAAGTATCTCAAGGCACTTGAACTTCTTGCCCTCAAGAAACTCCAGCGACGCACCGCCGCCCGTCGATATATGACTCACCTTATCTTCCAGTCCCAGCTTCTGGACCGCACTTGCGCTGTCTCCTCCGCCTATCACGCTCCTCGCACCTTGCTCCGTCGCCTCCGCTACCGCCATAGCTACCGCCTTCGTTCCTCTATCAAACGGCTCCATCTCAAATACGCCCATCGGGCCGTTCCAAACTATCGTCTTGGCGCCCGAAACCTTCTCCGCAAAAACCTTCTCCGTCTCAGGCCCTATATCAAGCCCCTCCCACTCCGCCTCGATATCATCCGTCACCACCTTGTTCTCGGCACCCGCTTTCATCTCCTTCGCAACCACCGTATCCACCGGCAGAACTATCTCACAGCCGACATCCGCCGCACGCTTCAATAGCTTCGTCGCATCGTCCAGAAAACCGTCCTCGCAAAGACTCTTACCGACCTCCCTGCCCTGTGCCTTGAAGAACGTATAAGCCATCGCGCCCCCGACTAAAATCGTATCCACCTTATCCAGAAGGTTCTCAATCACCCTTATCTTGTCCGATACCTTCGCGCCCCCGAGTATCGCCACGAAAGGCTTCTCAGCATTGTTCACCGTATCGCCGAGAAACTTCAACTCCTTCTCTATCAGATAGCCTATCACCCTCACCTTTCCTTTCATCAAACAAGGCACTGTATACATCGATGCGTTGTCCCTGTGCGCCGTACCAAATGCGTCGTCAACATAAACGTCCGCCAATTCCGCCAGCTCCTTCGCAAACGCATCCTTCGCATCGCGAAGCTGTGCGTCCTCCTTCGCCGCCTTGTCCTTTATCGTCTCTTCCTTGTGGAATCGAAGGTTCTCCAATAGCATAACATCGCCGGACTTCAATGACTCCGCCTTGGCCTTCGTCGCCTCCCCGATACAATCGGCCGTGAACACCACCTCCCTGCCCAATAGCTCTGAAAGCCTCTTCGCAACAGGTGCCAGCGACAACTTCTCCTCTCGCTGGCCCTGCGGACGACCAAGATGGCTCATCAGTATCAGCGAACCGCCGTCAGACAGTATCTTCTTTATCGTCGGTAGCGCCTTAACTATCCGGTCGTCGCTGGTTATATTACATTCCTCGTCCAGCGGAACGTTAAAATCACATCGCATCAAAACCCGCTTGCCGTCAAAATCAACATCTGCTACAGTCTTCTTGGCCATCGCCTGTTCACCCCTCAATAATCAAATAATAAAATAACAAAAGCAGGCCTGTCCTACATATCGAACAGGCCCGTAAAAAACTACTCTTACATCCCCGCAAGTTTTTCCATAATATCAACCGTACGGGTCGAATAGGCCCATTCGTTGTCGTACCAGCTTACTACCTTAATCATGTTCCCCTTCGCCATCGTGCATAGCGAATCAAATACGCTCGAAGCGGGATTGCCTATAATGTCACTGCTCACTATCGGCTCGTCACAGTACTCAAGTATACCTTTAAGCTCACCATCCGCAGCCGCCTTCACCGCAGCGTTCACCTCATCAGCACTCGCCTCCTTCTTAAGCTCTGCCACAAGGTCAACACAACTGCCGTCAACCACAGGAACCCGTAACGCAAAACCGTCAAGCTTGCCGTTCAGCTCCGGTATCACCTTACCGACTGCCTTCGCCGCGCCCGTAGTCGTCGGTATTATATTCAATGCCGCCGCACGTGCTCGACGAAGGTCCGAGTGTATCATATCATTCACTCGCTGGTCGTTCGTATACCCGTGAACAGTAGTCATCAAACCCCGCTCGATGCCGAATGCGCCATGAAGAACCTTCGCCAATGGCGCAAGACAGTTCGTCGTACAGCTCGCGTTCGATATGCAATCAACCTCGCTCGTCAGCGCATCATCGTTAACGCCCAGAACTATCGTCGCGTCAATATCGTCCTTCGCAGGAACAGTCAAAACCACCTTCTTCGCACCAGCCTTCAGATGGTCGCCGTAACCTCCCTTCGGCGATTCCTTCATCCGGAATATACCCGTCGATTCCACGACTATCTTCACCCCCATTTCCTTCCACGGAAGCTCTGCAGGATTCCGAACCGCTAAAACCTTGATGCTCTTGCCGTTTATAACAAGACTGTCGCCCTTTATCTCGACCGTACCGTCCCATTTGCCCATCACCGTGTCATACTTGAACAAATGGGCCAGACTCTTCGCATCTGCAAGGTCGTTTACCGCCACCAAATCCAATGCACCCTTTCTTTCCAACAAAATTCTCGTCACAGCCCTGCCGATTCGGCCAAAACCGTTAATTGCAACCTTTGTTGCCATATCTTATTCTCCTTTTTAATACTCAAAATGCGGTTTCTAACAGTTTATTTGTTCTAAAACAAATGGAACGACCACTTTATTGACAACCACCCCACTTGTCAAGAATTTATTGAAAAACAATCACCCCTGGCCCCAATTACTGTCTGCACATAACAGCAAGACGCTCTATCTCCACCTCCGAAAGCGGCCTGTCATAAATCCTCACATCATCTATCTGCCCACGGAAATAACGCGGCGAATGCTCCGGCTTCTTGTCGCGACCTATTCGCACCACCCCATTAAATTCCTCTGTCCCGTTCGATACTTCATTTGTCGCCGAACGTAAATTCCCGTCCTCGCCAAGATATAGCGTCGCCCTCGTCGGCTCCAGAACCAAAGCCACAAACACCCACTTGCCTTCCGGTATTATCAAGCCGGAATGCCACGACCACGTCTCCTCCGTATCATTCCAGACATAATACAGCTCCTGGTTCGGCTGCCAGTCAGGCTCTCCTGCACTCCCGCACCCTATACCTGCTATCGTATCACCGTCCCTGCTGAATACTATCCCCGCAAAAACATCCTGCTTCCCGTTCCGCTTCACCCACGCCGTTATTGTCACCGTATTAGAATTCAAATTCAGCGCACCAACCTCAACATCATCCTCCTTGCCGTCAAACGACAACGCCGAAGCTCCAACCCTGCCGGATATCCAGTTGCCGTCATTCATATTATTCAACTTGCCGTCACACTTGCTCCCAAAACTTCCGCTGTTCTTCGCAACAGAACCTCTACCCTCATCGAACTTCCACCAGCCGACCGGCCTCGTGATACCACCCCTCGAAAGCTCGTGCGCACCTATATCAAACTTCCCGCCTCTCGGTAGCTCGCCCCCGTAATAATCCCGCTCGCCGACATCCACCTTCAAAAGCTCTCGAATATCAACGCCGGCGTCGATAACCGGCGAATCCGGCCTTAACTTATACGCTTCAAGACTCTCAAGACGATGTACATCTCCTATCGTACCGCTTTTACCGGGCTTGTTCAGTTTTGGGTCGAGTTCGAAGCCTACCGCTCTGCCGTCAAGCGTTTCCTGTCCCGTTGCTCCGCGCCAGGAATCCAAGCTGTTATAAGTCTTATCTCCCCATATGATTGTGATATCTTCGCCCATTGACCAGTAGCAGTTGCCTTTGAAACTCCACCCGCCGGACGGGTTCGGTACATCAACCGCCTTTTTGCCGGGCGCTGCCACGATTATATTATTATATACCTTCGTGTTATGCACATGATTCGTCTCGGAATCGGGCAAATCGGCGATTGCCGCCCCTTTGGTATCTTCCGAGATATATATCGTGTTATTATAAATCTCGGTATTCCAAATACTACCCGAAGCGCTTGTTGACCACAAATTTATCCCCCCGTGCCGGTTCTTCAGGCCGTCATTCTCGCTGATATTGTAGCGAACAATATTATTCTTAAACGGCCTGGCACCGTTGTACTGGTATATCCCGTAGCCAGCACCATCGTTCTCGTGCGAATAGTTATACTGCATAATGCAGTTCATGCACCCCCCGTCGAGGTCGAATCCCCCTCCGTCGGCCTTGTTGCCGGTCTTGTTGTCGTACGCCTCGCAATACTGTATGACTACATAGTTCGAGTCCCACGCCCAGATGCCTATCGGCCCGCCGCTGTTGGGGTCATCACTCAGCCAGCCGTTGTTATACACCTCGCAATACTCAATCACCGCGCCGTCAACGCTTGAGAGCATAATCCCGTTGCCGCTGTGGCCACGCTTCCCCGAAATTCCCGCGTTGTCGTACACCTTACAGTTACCGACGTAGATTTGCTTATGCGCCCAGTCGCCCGGCGGTTGCGAACCCAGTGACGATATCCCATGGTTGCCGTTGTCGTGAACATCGGCATTGCTGACCGAAACATCCCTGAAACCGCTGTCGCTCTGACGACTTCCAGCTATACAGATACCCTTCTCCCGATACCCGCTCACCTCCACATTGTTGATTCGAACGTACTCCGGCTTGCTGCCAACAAGGTCCGTGAAAAGATAAATGCCGC
>Ga0307378_10003210_pt1 | contig 24096 bp, 22 predicted proteins | sample UN1MG_FD_202238 | JGI IMG/M metagenome (GOLD analysis project Ga0307378, IMG submission 202238) | Soil microbial communities from Risofladan, Vaasa, Finland - UN-1 | ecosystem: Environmental > Terrestrial > Soil > Coastal area > Acid sulfate soil | place: Finland: Risofladan, Vaasa | collected...
CCCCCACTCGGGGTCGTCCACCCCGCGCACCATCACGTCGGCCACGCCCGGATGGTCGCCGAGCGCGGCTTCCACCGCCTCGGGCCAGACGTTCTCGCCCCCGGTGATGATCAGGTCGCCGCGCCGGCCGGCGACGTGCAGTCGACCGTCGGGCAGGAACACGCCGAGGTCGCCCGTGGCCAACCAGCCCTGGTCATCGACCGGCGAGGTGCCGTCGCGGTAGCCGCGAAGCAACATCGGCGCCCGCAGTCGGATCTCTCCGTCCTCGGCGATGTCGACTTCGACACCATCGAGCGGAACACCGTCGTAGACGACACCGCTGCCCGTCTCGGTCATCCCGTAGGTGGTCACGCAGTTGGCAGGACGATCGTCGGGCGGGCGACTTCCGCCGAGCACGATGGTGCGAAATCGGGACGGATCGATGCGCGTGAGCGCTGTCGCCACAAGCGACACGAGGGTGGCGCCCGACTCTTCGACCGCGGCCGGGTCGAAGCTCGGGAGCACCGTGAGTTCGGTGCCGGTATGGAGCGCTCGAGTCACCACCGAGAGCCCACCGACGTGCGACAGCGGAAGGCACGCCAGCCAGTGGTCGTCGTCCTGAACGCCGAGCCGAGCGCTCGTCGCCCGAGCCGATGCCGCGACGGCATCGTGCGTCAGGACGACACCCTTCGAGACGCCGGTCGATCCGCTCGTGGCCACGACGAGCGCGTCGCCAGGCTCGACTTCGTCGCCGACGCGCATCGCTTGGCACAGCTCGTGCTTGGCAGGCCCAGGGAGGCGTTGATCGACCGGAAAGGCTGCGTTACCGGCGTCCCACAACCTTCTCAGCTCGTCGACGAACTCCGGGCCGCCCGGCAGATCGATCGCGACCAGATGGTTCACGTGGCCAGCGAATCGGCGAGATCGAGTGCACCGAGTTGCCACAGCTGTGTCATGGCTCCATCATGGCGCACACATGAATCGTTGGATCACCGGAGCGCGGCCCCGGACGTTGCCTGCAGCCGTCGTTCCGGTTGCCGTCGGTGCTGCGGCAGCGGTCGGCGAACCGACCGACATCGTGTGGTGGCGTGTGATCGCGGCACTGGTGGTCAGCCTGTCCTTGCAGGTTGGCGTCAACTACGCCAACGACTACAGCGACGGTGTTCGAGGAACCGATGACGTCAGGGTGGGGCCGACCCGTCTCGTCGCGAGCGGCTTGGCCAGCCCCTCGGGGGTCAAGCGGGCAGCGCTGCTGTCGTTCGTGGTTGCGGCGGTGGCCGGCTTGGCCGTCGCGCTGTCCACTTCGCCCTGGCTCCTGCTCGTTGGCGCTGCCGCCATCGCCGCAGGGTGGTTCTACACCGGCGGACCCCGCCCCTACGGATACCTCGGCCTCGGCGAGGTCTTCGTGTTCGTGTTCTTCGGCCTCGTCGCCACGGCGGGCACGACGTTCGCTGCCATCGAGTCGGTGACGGCGCTGTCGCTCGTGATGGGGAGCGCCGTTGGATCGTTGGCCTGCGCGCTGCTCGTCATCAACAACCTGCGCGACATCCCGACCGATCGTGAGGTGGGCAAGAAGACGCTGGCCGTGCGCCTCGGCGATCCGCTGACGCGGTGGTTCTACGTCGCCCTGATCGGCGCAGCATTCGTGCTCTCCGTGGTGGGAGCGGCGTGGCGAGTCCCGGTCGTCCTGGGCCTGTTGGCGATCCCGCTCGCCATCGGTCCGATCCGGTCGGTGCTCAGCGGCGCGTCCGGGACGGCGCTGATCCCCGTGCTCGGCGCGACCGGCAAGCTGCAGCTTGCCTGGGGCCTGCTCGTCACCATCGGCCTCGCCGTCTGACGATCCCTCAGCGATGAGCCAACCGACCGCATACGGCGGTTTGGCTCATCGGAACCGGGTGCGCGCGTGCGGCGATGAGTGAAGTGGCCGGATACGGCGGTTTGGCTCATCGGAACGGGTTCAGGCAAGCCAGGAGGCGATCGCCTCGGCGGTCGCCGCGGGCTGCTCGAGGTGGACGCTGTGGCCGGCGCCGGAGATCACGACAAGCTCGGCGGAGCGCAGCCCGGCGACCAGGCGCTGGCCGAGGTCGGTGAACTTCGCATCGTGCCCGCCGACGAGCACCAGCACGGGGCACCTGATCTCGTCGAGGCGTTCCCACAGCGGTGTCTGCGTGCCGGTTCCGGCGGCGCGGAGGCTGGCAGCCAGCCCGGCTGCGGTGTTGCGGAGCCGGTCGGATCGGAGCGCGGTGTCCTCCTTCAGTCCGGCGAACAGCGGGTTCGCGAGCCACTCGTCGATGAACGTGGGCACACCGACGACTTCGAGGTGGCTCGCGAGTCGATCGTCGGCTGCGAGTCGCGCCCGGCGCTCGTCGGGATCGTCGATGCCGGCGGTTGCGCCGACCAGCACGAGTCGTTGCACGATGTCGGGTGAAGCGAGGGCGGCATGGAGCGCCACTCGTCCACCCATCGAGTAGCCGACGTATGTGCCGGCGCCACCCGCTTCAACCAGCCGGCTGGCACTCGCCCACAAGTCGAGGTCCGCCGGGGGAGCGGCGTCGCCGTGGCCGGGGAGATCGACTGCACGGGTCTCGACATCGGGGAGCTCGGCGTGCAGGTACTGCTCGAACGTCGCCCACGAGCGAGCCGTCTGGGTGAAGCCGTGAGCGAGGACCAACCGGCGCGGGCCGGCTTCGACATCGGGCATCAGGACCGCTCGGCGACCGCCTGGTCGGCCATCCTGCGCAGTACCTGGGCGAACGTCTCGGGTTCCTGCGCGCCCGGGATCGCCCACTGCCCGTTGACCACGTAGGTCGGCACCGCGGTGATTCCGTTGTCGCTCGCCACGTCGAGTTCGGCGCGAACCTCGGCGGTGCCGCGTCCGGACGCCAGGAACTCGTAGACCGCGTCCCGATCGAAGCCGACCTCGTTGGCGCAGTCGGAGATCACATCGGGGTCGCCGATGTTCAGTCCATCGTGGAAGTAGGCCCGCAGCAACCGCTCCTTCATGGCATCCTGCGCAACCGGCGAATCCGGTTGCGCAGCCAACCAGATCACCCGGTGGGCGAGCAACGTGTTGGCCCGCAGCGCACGATCCATCCGGAAGTCGAGTCCGACCTCGGCGGCGCGCTGCGAGACGTTGGCGATGATCGCCTCGGCGCGCTCGTGGCCCCCGAACTTCTTCGCGTAGGCATCGATGACCGGAGCGGCGCTGCCAGGGGACGCTGTCGGGTCGAGCTGATATGGGTGATACGACACGTCGAAGGCCACCTCGACGCCCTGCTGGGCGAGTTCCGCTTCGACCTGGGCCAGTCCGGAGGCGAACTTCCGCTTGCCGATGTAGCACCACGGACACACCACGTCGGACCACACCTGGACGGTCACGGTGGGCCGGGTCGTGTCCAGGTCGGAGCTCACGGTCATGTTCCACACGGTATGCGCCTATCGTCTGTGAGCAATGGTCGGCGCCGCAGAACCCCGCCCCGAGGATGTGCAGGCAACGTTCTGCGCAACGCTCGTCGACGAATGGCTCACCCTGGGGGTCCGCCATGCGGTGATCGCCCCGGGCTCGCGATCGACGCCGATGGCGCTCGCACTCACCGACCGTGGCGAGATGTGCGTCCACGTCGTTCACGACGAACGATCGGCAGCGTTCGTGGCACTTGGACTCGCGCTGGATGGTGATCCGGCGCTGCTGCTGTGCACGAGCGGTACCGCAGCGGCGAACTTCTACCCAGCGGTGGTCGAGGCGGGTCTCTCCGAGATCCCGATGATCGTGCTCACCGCCGACCGGCCCGAGGAACTCCGTGGTGTCGGTGCCCCGCAGACGATCGACCAGGTCGACCTCTTCGGACGTCACGTCGTGTGGTCGCGAGACCCCGGAGTTCCGATCGACGTCGAACGGTCGTTGTGGCGGGAACTGGCACTCGATGCGTGGTCGCATTCCGCCGACGGCCCCGTGCAGCTGAACCTCGCCTTCCGCGAGCCGTTGCTCGGCACGGCCGGCGAGCTTCCAGATCGAACATCAGCGGACCGGAGACATCTGGCACCGACTCGTGGGCGCCGTGCCGACCCGGTTCCGTCGCTCGAGAGCGATCGGGGGCTGATCATCGTGGGTGGTCGCAGCGGGGTCGTCGCCGATCAGGTGTGGGCGCTGTCGCAACAGACCGGTTGGCCGATCGTTGCGGATCCGGTCTCGCAGATGCGCCGGCTGCCCAGCGCCATCTCCACTGCCGATGCGCTCTTGCGAAACGAACGGTTCGCCACCGATCACCTCCCCGACGTCATCGTCCGCATCGGTCGTCCGGCCGCATCGAAGGTCCTCGCGCAGTGGACCGCCCGTGCCACGCAAGCCGGTGCGTTGCTGCTGCAGGTCGGAGGTCCCGGCGTGATCGATCCCGACGGCAACGTCACCGCCGTCGTGTCGATCGACGACCTCGTGGATGCGGCGCCCAGGACGCCCGGCGCGATCAGTGGGTGGGCCGAGTCGTGGATCTCGTTGGATCGGCTCGCCGACCAGGCGATCCGGGACATGCTCGGCGGGTTCGACGAACTGACCGAACCGGCAGTTGCACGGACGGTGGCGAACACGCTCACCGACGATGCCGACCTCGTCGTCGCATCCTCGATGCCCGTGCGCGATCTCGAATGGTTCGGGGGCCACCGAGCACGAGCCCACGCCAACCGTGGTGCCAACGGCATCGACGGGGTCCTCGGTACGGCGCTCGGGCGGGCGCTCACGGGTCGGACGACCTTCGTGCTACTCGGCGACCTGGCCTTCGTGCACGACAGCAACGCCCTGACCGCCTTGGCCCGCCGCGAGGCAGACGTACGCGTTGTGGTGGTCGACAACGACGGCGGCGGCATCTTTTCGTTCCTGCCCCAAGCGGCCGCATTGCCCGAGCAGCAGTTCGAGCAGCTGTTCGGCACGCCGCTGGGCGTCGACACCGTGGCGCTGGCGACGTCCTACGGTCTCGAGGCGCGTACGGTGCAAGCGGTCGATGAACTCATCGAGCAGCTCTCCCGACGCGGGCCGTGGGTGTGTTGCATCCCGACCGACCGACGCCACAACGTCGAGGTCCATACTGCCCTCCACGCCGCCGTCGTCGACGCGATCGGCGCTGTCTGAACCGAATGCTGATGAGGCGACGAGCGCGCGAACACTGCGCTGATCGTGATGAAACACCCTCCTGATGACCGGCATCAAGACCCGCCCCACGGATGCCGACGTGACGGCCTTCCTCGACTCCGTTCTCAACGAGGCCCGACGCTCGGAGGGTCATGCGCTTCGAACGCTGTGCGAGCGGGTTGCCGACGCTCCGGTGGTGATGTGGGGTCCGTCGATCGTGGGCTTCGGCACGATGACCTACACGAACACGACTGGGACCCACGACTGGTTCGGCGTCGGCTTCTCGCCTCGCAAGACGGCACTGACCATCTACGGTGTCGTCGATGGGTCTGGGCCACCGGATCCGCTCCGCGACGAGCTCGGTCCGCACACGACGGGCAAGGGTTGTCTCTCCATCAAGCGCCTCGACCGTGTGACCATCGACGTGGTCGAGCAGCTGATCCGCAACGCGCGCGAACGCGCCAGTGCAGCGTGACCACGGTGCGATGAGCGAAGTGGCCGTCTGTCGTGGTTCAGCTCATCGGTGTGGTGGGGTCTGGAGGTGCGATGAGCGAAGTGGCCGTCTGTGGTGGGTTGGCTCATCGGTGTGCCCGGCGCCGGCGGGGCGCCGGACCTAGGGGCGCACGATGGCGCTGAGCATCGCTTGGAACTTGGCCTGCGTTTCGGCCAGCTCGGAGTGCGGATCGCTGTCGGCGACGATGCCGCCACCGGCAACCAGCCGCGCCGAGCGCCGGTCGGCGGAGAGTTCGGCGCAACGGATCGCGACCGCCCACGTACCGTTGCCGGAAGCGTCCACCCAGCCGACTGCGCCGCCGTAGCGTCCGCGCTCGAACCCCTCGACCCGCTGAATCAACTCGATCGCTTCGTGGCGCGGGTGACCCCCCAGAGCGGGGGTCGGCGACAGCGCCCGCACCAGCTCGACCACCGATGGACCGGGCTGCGACAGCACCCCCTCCATCCGGGTGCCGAGATGCTGCACATTGGCGACGGTCACGATCGACGGCTCGGGCTCCCAGTCGAGGTAACTCGCCCACGGCAGCAACGTGTCGTGCACGACGTCGATGACCACTCGGTGTTCGATCTGATTCTTGGTGCTGGCGATGAGCTCGGCGGCGATCTGCGCGTCGTTGTCGACATCGCCGGTGCGTGGTGCTGTGCCGGCGAGCGGGTGCGATCGCACGATGGGTCCATCGACCTCGACGAGCAGTTCGGGCGACGCGCCGATGAAACCGTCGATCGAGTACCGATAGCTCGACCCGAACGATGCGCGAAGACGACGAAGCACCGCATGGACGTCGATCGTCTCGCTCGACCGCACGATGATCGGACGGGCGATCACCGCCTTGGTCAAGTTGCCGGCGCGCACTGCATCTCGTGCCGTGGCTACCGCAGCGAGGTACTCCTCGACGTCGACGCCGGGCTCGATCGACCACGTCGCGGCTGCGGCGGGTGCAGGGTCACGCCGGGTGAGAGCTTCGGCGACGACGTCGCCGGCTGCGTCGACGTCGCCGACAACGGTGACGGTCGTGGCCCCGGAGGCGTCCTTGCGGAACTGCACCTGCGGCACCACGAGTTCGGCAGCCGCACCGGGGGCGAACGGCACGCTGCCGAGCGCCACTGGACCTGTTCCCGCAACGGAGGAGTCGTGATCGAGGTCGGCGAGGAAGGCGGCCGCTTGGTCGACCGGCACGTTCGCCGCGATGCCGCGACCGGCGACACCCACCGCGTTGCGCACGAACAGCACGCCGTCGCCACCTGCGATGTCGTTCAGGTCGACCGCACCGTCGACGTACAGCGACAGTGGTCGAGTGATGGCCTTCATCGATCCCGGGTGGCGACCATCAGCTGTGTCAGTCCGCCCGAGAGCTGTGCATGCGTTGCGTCGGTGAACCCCGCTGATCGCAGCGAGGCCAACATCTCGTCTGGCGTGGGCAGATAGGCGACGCTCTTGGGCAGGTAGCGATACGCAGCTCCGTCGGACAGCAGGGCACCGATCCGGGGGACGACTTTCCCGAAGTAGATGTCGTTGCCCCAACGAACCATGCGGTTGCTGGGCACGCTCACGTCGAGCAAGGCGATCCGGCCGCCCGGACGCACCACGCGGCCGAGTTCACCGAAGAACGTGGGGAGGTCGAGCAGGTTCCGTAGTGCGAAGCCGCAGGTGACGCCATCGACAGTCGCGTCGGGCACGGGAAGGCGCAGAATGTCGGTCTGGACAAGTGGGACGCCGGATCGATCGGCAGACAGCATCCCGAAGCTGAGATCCATCGAGATCGGGCGCACCCCGCCGGCCGCGAGATCGATGCACAGGTCGCCGGTGCCGCTCGCCAGATCGAGCACCACGCTCCCTGCAGGCAGTGCGAGGTCGCGGACTGCTCGCTTTCGCCAACGAACGTCGAGGCGGAACGAGATGATCCGGTTCAGCCGGTCGTACTTCGGCGCGATGGCGTCGAACATGCCCTGGACCGCAGCCACCTTCTCGTCACCTTGCGGAAGGTCGTCGGTGTCCCACGTAGGGCGGGTCGCTGCGGGCTCGGTCACCTGGTTCAGGCTAGGGGTTTCCCAGCGACCTGCTTGGCCCAGCGGTAGTCGGCCTTGCCGCTCGGCGACCGCACGATCTCGTCGACGTAGCGGATCTCCTTCGGCAGTTTGTAGCGGGCGATGTGTGCGGCCGCTGCGGCGCGCAGCGCGTCGTCGTCGGCCTCGTAGCCCTCGCGGATCCGCACGATGGCGACGACCTCGTTCCCCCAGCGCTCGCTCGGTCGGCCAGCGACGATGCAGTCGTAGACACCCGGGTGGGACTTGATCGCGGCCTCGACCTCCTCGGCGAAGATCTTCTCGCCGCCGGAATTGATCGTGACCGAGTCGCGTCCGTGCAGCTCGACGATGCCACCCTCGAGCAGGCGGGCACGGTCCCCGGGGATCGCGTAGCGAACACCGTCGACGACGGGGTATGTGCGAGCGGTCTTCTCCGGGTCTCCGAGGTAGCCGAGCGCCAATCGGCCGGACTTCGCGAGCCAGCCGATCTCCGGGTCGCCGGCCTCGAGCACACGGTCGAGGTCGGCCGACAGCACGACGTTGCCGGGAGTGATCTCGAACGTGCCCGTGGTTGCCCCGCCGCCGGTCGACACGTGCGACACCTGGCCGCCCGCCTCGGACGATCCGAGCCCGTCGACGATCATCAGCGTCGGGAGGTGGGCGAGGAACTCGTCCTTCAGTGGTGCCGAGAGCGGTGCGCCACCGGACAGCACGACGGTGAGCGACGAGAGGTCGTAGTCCTCGCCGTTGGTGGGGTGGTCGAGTTCGTCGAGCAACGGGCGAGCGAATGCATCGCCGACGATCAGCAGAAAGTTGACCTGGTCACGCTCGATCATCGACCAGATGTCGACCGGGTCGAGTCGTTCGGGAACCGACTGCACGAACACCGTTCCACCGCCGAGCCAGGTGCGGAAGCTCATCCAGTGGCCGGCGCCGTGCATGAACGGGGGAGCGAGAAGGGCCTGCAGTCCGGTGTTGGCCTCGGTGACGAACTCCTCGATCGTGGTGGCGGTCTTGGATCCGCCGAAGCACTCGACCATCGCGTCGCCGTTGCGCCACATCACACCCTTGGGCATCCCGGTGGTGCCGCCGGTGTAGAGCATGTAGAGGTCGTCGGGGCTCCATTCGACGTCGGGACGCTGCGGCGATGCCGCGGCGAGCGCGTCCTCGTACCAGACGGCACCGGGCAGCAGCGGATGTCCCGACTCGTCCGGCACCTGCAGGATGACGCGGAGCTTCGGGAGGCGGTCGAGCACTTCGGCGAGCGTTGGCGTGAATGCCGAATGGACCACGACGGCGCTGGCCTGCGAGTCGGTCAGCAGGTACAGCAACTCCTCGGCGACGTAGCGATAGTTGACGTTCAGCGAGGCCACCCGTGCCTTGAGTGCGCCGAGCATCGACTCGAGGTACTCGTTGCCGTTGTGCAGATAGATCGCCAGGTGGTCCTGGCCGCTCTGGTGCCCGGCGAGCTCGGCGCGTTCCGTGTGCACGCCGAGCCCTGCGCCGATCAGGTGATTGGCGAGGCGTCGGGTGCGCTCGGTGATCTCGGCCCACGAGTAGCGGTGGTCGCGGAAGACCAGGCAGTCGCCATCGGGCCGAGAGGCGGCGATGGCCTCGTGGACCTCAGCGAGACTGAACTCCGCAGGAGTTGTCATGGTGATCAGGAGGGCAAAGCGTCGATGGTGACCGTGCCCGCGTTGCCATCGATCGTGACCGTGGCCCCGTCCGGGATGATGTCGGTGGCGTCGGCCACCGATGCGACGCAGGGAACGCCGAGCTCGCGCGACACAATCATTGCGTGGCTGCCCATCGCGCCGACGTTGACCACCACACCGGCCGCCGGCACGAACAGCGGGACCCACGACGGGTCGGTCTGAGGAGCGATGAGGATGTCGCCCGGCTCGAGGCCTGCTGGGTCAGCGGCGTCGAGGATCACCCTGGCGCGGCCCGTAGCGGTCCCGCCCGAGCCGGCCGCCCCGGAGAGCACCAACCCAACGGTTGCTGCCGAGACGTCCTTGCCGCCGCGTGGGGTCATCTCCGACAACTCTGGTACCCGCCCGTTCACGATGAACACCGGTTCGTAGTCGAACAGCGATCGGAACTGCGCCCACCGCGCGGCGATCAGGTCCTTCATGGTGTCGGGATGCAGGTGCAGCCGGTCGAGCTCGTCGTTGGTCACCATGAAGACCTCTTCGATCTGGTCGATCACGCCTCGCTCGACCAGGCGCCGCCCGAACTCGCGTAGGGCGACGCGCATCTCGTTGATCACCGTGACCACGTTCGTCTTCGCCCGCTCGCGGCCGCTCAGGAAGACCTGTGCCGACTGCAGCGCCGCTTCGAACATGCCCGCTGTCTCGGGCTCGTCGGCGATCTTCGCCCGGATGTCGGCGGCGACCCGGTCGCGTTCGGCGATCGATGCTCCGGTGCGGTTGGTCGGCGCCTGCGACTCGTCGGAGCGGCGCATCAGGTCGATCGCCGCCAGCGCAATACGCGGCTTGACCTCCCATGACGTCGAGTAGATGTCGTATTCGTTCTGCGCACGTGCGCCGTGTTCGAACAGGAACTCGTCGAACCGATCGAGGAAGTCACGGGCATCGGACGAGCCCGATGCGCGCAGTACGTCGAGCACCTGGTCGGGTCCGGCGTCGAACGCCGCCGACACCTCGTCGGAGGCGGCAGCGACGCGTCCGAGTTCCCACATTGCGTGCGAGGGTGCGCCCGAGTCGACTTCGATCCCTGCCAGGAGCCTGATCGACAATGTCGGATCGCCGAGCGCCTCGCAGACGGCGCCGAGTGCACCTGGCCCGTTCGGCGCCATCGACGACACCCGCATGGCGTTCTCGAAGGTCTGTTGGAGCAGCGGTGCCATCGAACGAGCCCGTGCGAGTAGGGCCGAGTCGGTCAGCGTGGTCAGATCGGGGCGGTGTTCGCGCAATGACCGCGCCATCCGTCGGTCGGCGTCGAGTTCGGGGAGTTCGGCCGCCGACATCGACCATGCCATCGACTCGCCGAGCTTGGCCTCGTGCTCGGGCGACACGTGCCACGGCTGCTCCTCGTAGGGCGGCACTTCGTCGCGCTCGTCGAAGAACGCTTGGTCGATCATCTCCGGCGATGCGCCAGGCATGCGCGCACCAAGGATCCGAGTCATCGTGAGCGGGTTGTAGACGTAGCCGCCGAACACCTTGAACAGGTCGGGTGTCTCGGGCGTCTCGAACTCGTCGTAGCTCAACGCGCCCAGGTCGATGTACGCGTCGCGCAGGCCACGCGACAGCGCTGCTTGCAGCACGAGCGACTTCCCGAGGGGGCTGAACGGGTCGGGGAACACGTCGGCGGCGTTGCCTCGCGTCCACGCCGGGAAACGTTCTCCCAGTGTGGAGTCACCGATCCACTCGTTGCTGTTGCCCGCGCTGCTCACATCTTCCCCCAATGTCGATTCGTGCCCCGGAGCCGCTGTTCGGCGGGGTCGCTCGCCACCATAGCGAGCGACGTGTCAGCCGTCCGATCCCGGTTCGGACCTCTCGCGATAGTCGCTGAACGCTGCGTCCCGCTCGCTGAGCGCCTTCGACACGCCGACCTTGGCGAACGACTGGAGATACTCGATCGAGGGCGGCTGATGGAATCCCAGTGCCTGGATCTCGGCGGTCGCCCGAATGCCGGTGCGGATACCCTGTGCCTCCATCGCCCGATGTGCTGCACGCTTGTTCAGTGCGAGCAGTTCGATCGGGATCTTGGCGACTCGTTCGGCCACTGTGAGCACGGCGTCGTCGAGTTCGTCGGCGCGATGCGCGCGGTTGGCCATGCCGGCCGCCACCGCGTCGGTTCCGCTCATCGCATCACCGGTGAGCAACGCCTCCATGCCCCGGCGAAGTCCCATCAGCCAGGTCTGCCACTGCATGTCGGGTGGCGACATCAGACGTACGGGCGGGTAGCCGATCTTCGCGTCCTCAGCCACGTACACGAGGTCGCACGCTGCCGCCAGTTCGCTGCCGCCCGCAAGACAGTAGCCGTGGACCTGGCCGATGATCGGCGTCGGCATGTCCCACATCTCGAACCAGTTGTTGACGACGTGGCGGCTCCACCAACCGTCCTGCTTGGCGATCGGACGCTCGACGTCACTGTTCGCGGACCCGAGGTCGTAGCCAGCGCAGAAGGCGGGTCCGGCGCCACGAATGATGATCACCGAGACGTCGCGGGAGCGGTCGGCGCGCCGGAGCTCATCGAACAAGGCACCCCGAAGCGCATCGTTCAGCGCGTTGCGCTTGTCCGGCCGGTTCAACGTCAGGCGTCGCACGCGGGGGAGTGGGTCGTCGACCAGCAGCACGTCATCGCTCATCCGCCGATCCTGCCACCCGACCGGACGCCGACACGCAGTCGGCGATGAGCGAGGTGGCCGGATACGGCGGTTTGGCTCATCGGTGGGGGGTGGCCCGAGCAGGGCGATGAGTGAGGTGACCGGATACGGCGGTTTGGCTCATCGGTGGGTACGTTCGCGGCATGTCGGGTGTGATTCGTGTTGCCGTCGTCACGAAGGGGCATCCGTTCGACGGGCCCGCGTTCTTCGACGTGTTCGAATCGATGGAGGGCATCGACTGGACCCGCGTCGAGCAGCCGGAGGCCTTGGAGCTCGTCGAACCGGCCCGAGCAGCCGACTTCGATGTCTTCGTGATGTACGACATGCCGGGCGTCGTGTTCGGCCGGTCGGATCCGCCGGCGGAGTTTTCGGATCCACCCGAGGGTTATCCGGACAAGTTCCGCTCACTCCTGAACGAGGGCAAGGGCATGGTGTTTCTGCATCATGCGATCGCTGGTTGGCCGGCGTGGGAGGGCTACGCAGACATCGTCGGCGGTCGCTTCCACTATCAGCCGGCGGTCCTCGGCGGGGTCGCATACCCCGATTCGGGATATCGGCACGATGTGACACACACCGTCGAGGTGCTCGACACCAGCCACCCGATCTGCGAAGGGGTCGACCCCACCTTCGAGATCACCGACGAGCTCTACCTGTTCCCGGTGTTCGAGGACCGCGTGCAGCCGCTGATGCGCAGCACGTACGACTTCGTCGACACCAACTTCTATTCGGCCGACCTCGCGATCCGCGGCAGCCGGAACGACCGCGCCGGTTGGAGTCACCCGCCTGGGAGCGACCTGGTCGCCTGGACCACGACAGTTGGCCGATCACCGATCGCCTACCTCCAGTTCGGCGACGGCCCGAACACCTACGCCGACCCGACCTACCGGCGCATTCTGGCCAACTCGATCAACTGGGCCGCCACCACGACGCCGCAGCGATGAGCCAAACCGCCGTATGCGGTCGTTTCGCTCATCGCGGGTGGAGCGGACGCCGGCTGCGATGAGCCAAACCGCCGTATGCGGTCGTTTCGCTCATCGCGGGTGGGTGGGAGGCGTGCTCAGATCTGGCGATCGCGGCCCTTCCAGTAGGGATCGCGGAGTTTGGCCTTCTGGATCTTGCCGGTGCCGGTGGACGGAAGCTCGGCGAGGAAGTCGATCGATCGGGGCACCTTGTAGCCGGCGAGCAGCTCACGGCAGTAGGCGCGCAGTTCGTCGGCCAGCGCATCGGTGCCGAGTGAGGGGTCGATCAGCGCCACGATCGCCTTGACCTCCTCGCCGAACTCCTCGTTCGGTACGCCGATCACCGCGACCTCGGCGACGAGGTCGTGGCCACCGAGCACGCCTTCGATCTCGGCCGGGTAGATGTTGACCCCGCCGGAGATGATCATGTCGATCTTGCGGTCGCTCAACCAGAGATACCCGTCGTCGTCGAGGTAGCCGACGTCGCCGGTGGTGAACACGCCGGGTTCGAGGTGCACATCCGCGGTCTTCTCCGGGGCATTGTGATACTCGAAGTCCGTGCCCATCGCGTTTCGGAAATACAGGGTGCCGGGCTGGTTCGCTCCGAGGCGTGTCCCGTCGTCGCCGACGACGATCACCTCCATGTTCGGCATTGGCTGACCGACGCTGCCACCCTTGGCCAGCCACGACTCGGAGTCGATCATCGTGATCACCGACCCCTCGGTCGAGCCGTAGTACTCGGTGATCACCGGGCCCCACCACTCGATCATCGCCTGCTTCACCAGGGGCGGGCAGGGCGCGGCGCCATGCAGCACGAGATGCAGCGACGACCCGTCGAACGACTTCTTCACATCGTCGGGCAGGTCGACCATCCGCTTCATCTGCGTCGGCACGAGGTGGATGTTGGTGGCCTGGTACTCGTCGATCAGCGCGAGCACCCCGGCGCTGTCGTACTTGTGTTGCATCACCGTGGCGGTTCCGACGATCATCGGCAGGAACGAAAAGGCCCACTGGGCCGAGTGGTAGAACGGCCCGCACAGCACGGTGCGGCCGCCTTCGGGCACCATCGACGAGAAGCCGGCACCGACCAGCTGCCAGATCGCGGGGTCGGCGTCACCCGGCATGTTGGTCAGCGAACTCCGAACTCCCTTCGGGTTGCCCGTGGTACCGCTGGTGTAGAACATCGGCCCGCCGAAGCTCTGCCCCTCCGGCTCGTCGGGTGATCCGGCCGCGACGAACTCGTCGTAGTTCTGGAAGCGTCCCGTGGTTGGCGCACCGACGACGAGTGCCAGCTCGACGCCGCTCGATCGCTCGTCGGCGAGCGCTTTGGTCGCCTGTTCGAGGAAGTGGTGGCCGACCACCACCGCCTTCGATCCGGAATCGTCGAGCACGTACGCGATTTCGGCGGCGACGAAGTGCCAATTCACCGGCACGTAGACGATGCCGGCGTTCGCGCAGGCGAACGCAACCTCGAACCATTCGTTGCAGTTGCCCGAGATGACCGAGATCGTGTCGCCGGCACCGATGCCGGCGTCACGGAAACTGTGGATCAGTCGGTTGACGCGTTCGTCGAGTTCGGCCCAGGTTCGAGCTCCGGTGTCATCGGCGAGCGCGAGATCGGTGCCCTTGGTCGCGGCGAAGCCAGAGGTGAGGACGGACATCGCAGGTCAGCTCCAAGCGTTCAGGAAGGGACCGGACAGATCGGGTGCGCCGCCGTACTGGACGACGAGCTCGCGGCTGGCGAACAGCCACTCACCGTCGACGCGGGTGTAGGTGTCGTCGTAGTAGGCGAGCAGGATGCCGCGGGAGTCGTCGGCGCGGCACCAGTGCTCGTGGATGTACCAGCGACCCGTTCCGGTCCCCGCAACGTCATCGAGATCGGCCGTGCCGTTGACGACGTTCTGGACGACGGCCTTGAAGCCGTCCATCGCCGAGTTCCACAGGTCGAGGATGGCGTCGCGCCCTTCGACCTGGCGTCCCTTGCCCAACTCCCAGACAGCGTCGGCCGCCCACGTCGACGACCACTGGTCGGCATTGCGATGCACGACGGCGTCGGCGTAGGCGTGGACGAGGTCTTCGATCGAATCTCGGCTCATGTGGTGAATGTCCCTTCGTTGATGTATCGGCGGACCGTTGACTGGAAGTGTCGGGCGCGCACTTCCTGGTAGTTGCCGAGTGTTTGGCCGCGCTTCTTGCTCGCTTTGAAGCCGCGGGTCTGTGCCGCCAGGTTCGTGGTGTCCTGGTCGAGCACCTGGCCGAGCGAGGTCGGCAGCCCGGGCACGGTCGTGTAGCTGTCGTCGACGTCGAGGTCGAACGGTTCGGCGGGTGGCGGCGTCGGACCCGACCGTGGCTTGGGCCTGAGGAAGAGCACCTCGTAGATGCAGCGATCGGGGTCTGGACCGTCGGGCCGGAACCGGTAGCACAGCGGGATCTGGAGGCCGGGGAAGAAGAAGGCGTTTGGGAACACGAAGTACTCGATCGAGTCGATCGTCTCGGTCACCGACAGATGCGAGAAGTCGTTGTCGTACTGCTCGCCGAGTACTGCCTGCATGTGTCGGGCGTACACGTCGCGGGCGCGTTCGCCCTCCGGGATCGCCGGAACCTCGTGACCGGGGTTCTTGCGCGCCATCAGCATGTTCAAGATGCGCTGTTCGTCGGGGCGCTTCTCGGCCGGCACGTGCGGGCTCGTCGTGCCGATCGTGTGGATGAATCGGCTGACGTGGTCGCCGAACACGTCGTACTGGGCGTTGGCGTCCCCGGCGGTGTAGATCGACTGCGAGTGCGTTTCGAGGATGTGATACGCCTCGAGAAAGGCCTCGGCCGAGGCCTTCCAGTTCGCCGGGAGCCGTTTGCGAATGTGCACCTCGACGTAGCGATCGGCGAGATCCCAGTTCGCGAAGTGCTCCGGCAGCACGCCGAGATACTCCTGCAGCGAGGGAGCGTCGTCGTCGAAGTTGACGAAGACGAAGCCCCCCCAGAGGCCGGTGCGCACCTGGGGCAAGCGGAATTCGTCGGCGTCGACGTGCGGGAAGTCCCACTCGCATGGCAGGTCGGTCAGCTCTCCGTCGAGCGACCAGGTCCACCCATGGAACGGGCAGCGCAGCTTCGGGCTGTAGCCGACCGATGCCGGCGGCTTGAGCTGCGTGCCGCGGTGCAAGCAGGCGTTGTGGAACGCCTTCACCGTGCCGTCGGGCCCACGCACGATCACTGCGGACCGGTCGCCGATGTCGTAGACGTAGTAGTCGCCCGGCTCGGGAATGTGCTCCTCGCGGCATGCCCATTGCCAGGTGCGTGACCAGACGTGGTCGTGCTCGGCGGCGGCGAAGGCCGGGGACGTGAACTCGTCGTACGGCACGTCGTCGTCGCCGGCGTATGTGTACGACTCCTCGAGCAGTGGCGACGGCGGAGGCGTCGAGTCGCCGAGGATCAGGTCCCTCGTACTCGGTCCGGGACATCGCGCCTCGCCAGGACCGATGGTGACGGGCATGACGGCCTCGCTCATGGTGCTGCCCTTTCGAAGCTGACGAGTTGGGTGTGGTCGAGCCCGAACGGGAGGTCGGGGTCGAGCACCTCCTGCAGTTCGACGATGTTGCCGTCGGGGTCGCGGGCGTAGATCGCCCGGAGCCGCGCGTGCCCCATCTCGCCGACGGAGGGCGGGGGAGCGTGGAACGTCATCCCGTGTGCCGAGAGTCGTTCGTACTCGGCATCGATGTCGACGACGTCGACGCAGAAATGCGTGTAACCGTGCCACGACGGATCTCGGGCAGGATCGGCGACTCGCGGCGCTGGCGACTCGTACTGGAACAGTTCGAGGTACGCGTTCCCGGCCTTCAACATCACCTGCCGCGCAGCAGAGCCCGTCAGGCCGATCATCCGGTCGACGATCTCTCGGTCTCGCCACTGCGTGGCCATCACGACCTCGAAGCCCATCACGTCGGTGTAGAACGCGGCGAGACGATCCAGGTCGGGAGTCGAGATCGCGACATGGTGGATGCCGCGGATCATCCGGGCGAACCCGTCGAGCGTCGTTGCATGTGTGGTCGGGTCCCCCTGGTGGTGTTCTCCTGCAGCTCGGAGCCGTCCGAGTTGCTGAACGCTCATTAGGTTAGTGGGCGCGGAACTTCCGAGTACTGGTCGAGGAGCGTGCTATGACCGACATCATCGAACAGCCCGTGACGGTGCGGGGAACCCCGCGCAACAAGGCGCCCGAACCGGAACTGAGCTCTACGGCTATACGGAGCGAGCGCTACTGGGCGCCCGAGTTCGCCCGTCGCGAAGAGGAGTCGCTGTGGCCACGCGTGTGGCAGGTCGCGGGTCGTGTCGATCAGATCGCCGAGCCCGGCGACTACGTCACCTACGAGATCGGACGCGATTCGGTCATTGCAGTGCGCGGCGAAGACGACGTGGTCCGAGTGTTCTTCAACGTGTGCCAGCACCGTGGCAATCGTCTCGTGACGGCCGAGGTCGGCTCGCTGCTGACCGGTGAATTCCAGTGCGCCTATCACGGATGGCGCTTCGGTACCGATGGGCGACTCAACTGGGTCCCCGACGAGGACGACTTCCCGCAGGGCAGCCCGTGTGGGGTCCGCAACCTCGTCGAGATGCCATCTGACACGTGGGCCGGGTTCATCTGGTTCAACATGGACCCCGACGCCGCGCCGCTGCGCGAGTGGCTCGACCCGGTTGCGGAACATCTCGACGTGTACCGCATGGAGCAGATGAAGCGCACTCACTGGGTGACCGTCGCCGGCAACTTCAACTGGAAGTGCGTCCAGGACAACTTCAACGAGAGCTACCACCTCCCGTACGTCCACCCTCAGACCCTGGCGTCGATGAACGAGCACCACAGTGGTTGTCAGTTCGATCTCTACCCATCGGGGCACGCACGGATGCTGATGCCCGGCGGCGCGCCGGGCCCGCAGTACCAAGGCAAGCCGGAGCGCACGATCAAGAGCCTCGGACCCGACCTCGAGTTCTGGGAACTCGACCCCGAGCCCCACCTCGGCGATCTGCCGTCCCTGCGCACGGCCTTGCAGCAACGCAAGCGAGAACTTGGCGCATCGAAGGGGTACGACTTCTCGTCCTACTCCGACGAGCAGCTGACCGACAACTACCACTACACCGTGTTCCCGAACATCTCGTTCAGCATGAAGCCCGACGGCTGCATCTGGTTGCGCGCCACTCCCGACCCGACCGACCCGCAGCGGTGCTACTTCGACATGTGGTACCTCACGCTGTTCCCCGAGGGCTCCAGTGAGTACTGGTCGAACTCGATGCGCGACTGGGTGTCGATCGACCATCAGGTCGAGCACCAGACCGGGATCGCCGGGGAGGTCTCCTGCGGGCCCGGCATCGACCAGGACGTTGCGATCTGGAATACGCAGCAACAGGGCCTCCGGTCGCGTGGCTTCCGTGGCGAGTACATGCCGTGGCAGGAACGCCGGATCAAGTACTTCCACGACACGATCGATCGCCACCTGGCACTGGGGCCGCTCGATGGTTGATGGCGAACGCGTCGATCTCGGCGATCTCAGCGATCTCGCCGACGGGCAACTGCGGTGCTTCGAGAGCATCGGACGCGATGGTGTCGTCGTGTGTCGCGTCGCCGGCTCGCTCTACGCGCTCGACGACAACTGCTCGCACGCCGACACACCCCTGAGCGAAGGACGCCTGCGCGGGTTCGGCCTGACGTGTCCGCTTCACGGCGCCTCCTTCGACGTCCGCGACGGATCGCACTCCGGTCCGCCGGCATGGGAGGGCGTCGGATGTCATCGCGTCGAGGAATCCGACGGAGTTGCCGTCGTGGTGATCGGTGGCCGTGACACCGACGACTCCGGCCCCGACACGGGCCGCCTTCGGACGCGCTGACTGCCGAGTTCTGCATCAGGGGTCAGACCCGCGATGTAGGGGTCAGCCTCGTTCCGGTGCGAGCGAGCTTGCGGTACGTCGCTACGTTCGCCGCCATGACTTCCAACCTCCCCACGACCACGAGCGAGATCACTGCCGAGTGGATGACCGAGGCGTTGCGAGGATCGGGCACGATCGGTGCCGACACCTCCGTTGCCTCGGTGGTGCTCGACACGGGTGCTGCCGGCGTTGGCTTCATGGGTGAAGTCGGCAAGGTCGGCGTGGTGTACGAGGGCGCGGCGACCGATGCGCCCACCAGCGTGATTGCGAAGTTCCCGACCTCGTCGCCAGAAGTCCGAGCGATGATGCACCCCACTCGGATCTACGAACGTGAGCATCGCTTCTACGCCGAGCTCGCGCCGAAGTCATCGCTGCGGACACCTGCGGTGTACCACGTCACCTGCGACACCGCCGACGTACCCGAGGACGAGCGGTACATGCTCCTGATGGAGGACCTGTCGACGCTGACGCTGGGTGACCAGCTGGCAGGGCTCAGCGTCGAGCAGGCCAAACAGGCCCTCGTGGCGCTTGCCGGTCATCACGCCGCGTTCTGGGGAGGCGCCGGTCTCGAAGACGCTGACTTCGTGCCGATCATCAACGGACCGCTGAACCAGTCCGGCGCGGCGATCTACGACGCATCGCTTCCTGGCTTCATGGAAGCATTCGGCAACGTGATCCTGCCCGAACTCGAGGCTTACGTGGCCGGGTACTCGTCGGTTCGCGGGCAGATCCTCGACGATCTCGAGGCGATGCCGCACACGCTGGTCCACTTCGACTACCGCGCCGACAACCTGATGTTCGACACCGACGGCTCCGTGGCCGTGGTCGACTGGCAGACGATCAGCCAGGGCGGCGGTACCGAAGACGTCGGCTACCTGCTCTCGCAGAATCTCAACGTTGCGGACCGACGCGCTCACGAGACCGACCTGCTCCACGCCTACCACGACGCCCTCGTGGCGAACGGTGTCAGCGGGTACTCCTTCGAGTCGTTGCAGGCGGACTACAGAGTCGGCATCGCGTGCGGCTGGGTGATCCCGGTGTTCGCCGTGGGGACCCTCGACTTCACCAGCGAACGCGCCGTTGCGCTGTGGACCGCAGTGGTCGAGCGCGCGCAGGCTGCCCTGCTCGACCACGGATTCGGCGCGTGACCGCAAACGTATGACCACCACGATGACCAACCAGAGGAGAACGCGATGACCGGACGTCTCGAAGGAAAGACTGCAGTGATCACCGGAGCGGCGAGCGGGATCGGTGCCGGCACTGCACGGCTGTTCGTCGAGGAGGGCGCGCAGGTGGTCGTCGCCGACATGCAGGTCGACGCAGGTCGCGCCCTGGTCGCCGAACTGGGACCACGGGCTCGCTTCGCGGAGGTCAATGTTCTCGACGAATCGCAGGTCGCGGCGTCGGTCGACCTGGCGGTGTCCGAATTCGGCCAGCTCGACATCATGTTCAACAACGCCGGCATCGTCGGCGCCGTCGGGCGCATCTCCGAGATGTCGACCGACGCATGGGACAACACCATCGCGATCCTGTTGCGTGGCGTGTTCCTCGGCACCAAGCACGCAGCTCGCGTGATGCTCCCGCAGAATTCCGGGGTGATCATCAGTACTGCGAGCACCGCTGGCGTCCTCGGCGGGCTGGGTCCGCACGCGTACACCGCTGCCAAGCACGGGGTGATCGGTCTGACGAAGTCGGTGGCCAACGAGCTGGCGCCGAACGGCATTCGGGTCAACGCGATCGCTCCCGGCAATACGGTCACCGCCATGACGGCGTCGGTCACCAGCGGTGATCCGAACGACTTGGAGAAGACGAACGAACGGATTGCCTCGATGTCACCGCTCGGCTACGCCGGAGTTCCCCACGACATCGCCGCGGCTGCCTTGTACCTGGCCAGCGACGATTCCCGCTACGTGTCGGGCCACACGCTGGTCGTCGACGCCGGCCAGACCACTGCCGGCATGACGCCGAACCGGATGAACATCGGCTCCAGCCGTGAGATCCACGAAGCAGGTCGCATCAGCTGACCCCACGTCGAACCGACGCTGATCAGAGGTGCCGGACCGGATCCGCGCCGTCCCAGCCGACCGACGCAGCTCGGACCAGTTCGTAGAACGCTGCAAGTGGAGACGTTCGTTCGTAGATCTCGATCAGATGGCCCCGATCGGTCAGCCCGTCGTGAAATGCGAACGGCATCCCGGTGATCGTCTCCGCGTAGAGGACTTCGGCGTTTCCCGCGGCCGAGAGCTCGGCTGACGTCGACGCGAAGTCGTCGACGAAATGCGCGACGTGATGGATGCCGCTGGTTCCGACGACCGGGTCGTCACCGCCGTCGTGCTGGTGGATCAGCTCGACCATCACGTCGCCCCATTGCCCGTATGCGGACGAGTGATCGAAGGTCGCCATGACGCCGCGCACGCGAACGTTGGTGACCTCGATGTGTTCACGCACGAAGAACGGCCCGGCACCCCGAGCGGCCCACGTGACTGCGGCCAATTCGACGTTGCCGACGGCATAGGCGAGTTGGACCGGACCTCCGAGCACGATGGCGAACGTAGTGCTGCGTAGGGTCGGGGCCGTGACTGGACAGTTCGGCGAGGGGGAACCATGAGTGTGCTCGATCGATTCGCGCTGGGCGGTGGCCGAGCGGTGGTGACCGGTGCCGGCAGGGGGATCGGCGAGGGGATCGCGCTCGCGCTGGCCGAAGCTGGCTGCGACGTCGTGCTGACCGCCCGCCGCGTCGACGAGATCGAGGCGGTTGCCGAGCACGTTCGCAAGCTGGGCCGGCGAGCGGTGGCGATCGCCGGCGACATCACCGACGGCGAGTTCGTCGACGAGTTGGCCGAACGTGCGGCCGCAGAACTCGGTGGACTGTCGCTGTGGGTCAGCAATGCCGGCGGCGCGGATGATCGGACGCCTCGACATCTCGCCGACATGCCGGACCGGCAGTGGGATTACCAGTTGGACGTCAATCTGCGTGCGGTGTTCACGGGCGCCCGAGCGGCGGTACGTGTGTTGGACGATGGTGGATCGATCGTGAACATCTCGTCGACAGCAGCACTCAAGGCGTCTCCGAACAACGGCCCCTACGCCGTTGCCAAGGCTGGTGTCGACAGCCTCACCCGGACGCTCTCGATCGAGTTGGCTCCCCGGAAGATCCGGGTCAACGGCGTTGCGCCCGGTCCTGTGCCGACCGAGGTGTTCATGGAGTTCTTCGGGGCGACCGACGACGACCTGCCGAAGCTGGCCGAACGTCTCGGCGTCCCGCTCGGTCGTCTCGGCACACCTGATGATGTGGCCGATGCAGTGGTCTTCCTGGCGTCGCCCGCCGCATCGTGGATCACCGGTCACACCCTCGTGGTCAACGGTGGCAGCCGCTGACGGGGATCGCATGCGTCAGCGGCGACCGGTCAACGATCTGATCGTGTCGTGGAGGTGCTGGTTGCCGGACTCGTTCCGTCCGAACAGCACATGGCCGTCACCGATTGCGCCCAGCGCGTCGTTGATGCCGAAGATCGTTGCGCAGTCCTCGTCGCGGACGACCGCCTCGTAGGTCGTGCGCTTGCCCTCGGCGATCTCGACCAACGTGCCCTCGACCGGCTCGCGGTAGTACTGGAACTGGACGGTGCTCGACTGATCGACCGTGGGTCCGGGGAGCAGCTTGCTCAGCATGAGCGTGTCGCCGTGGCCCCCCGAGATCGACACGTTCGGGAAGATGTAGTGGACGAGGCTCATGTAGTCGACCAGCCGCGATGGATCGACCGGGCCGGTCTCGTCGCGCGTCATCTTCGTGGCGAACCCGATGCGCACATGCGGTCCGAAGAAGTCGTACGTGTTGCGATTGGTGATCGACTTGCGGCCGATGGTGTTCCGGTGGAGGTAGCCGATGTGGTAACCGTCGAGGTAGCCGTCGGCGGCGAGCTTCCAGTTCGGGCTGGCGATCGTTGTCGGCACGCGGTACGGGTACAACTCGTCGAGTCGAAGCGCTTCGAGCGACTCGCCGACGCCGTCGAGCCAGGTGTCGAGGTCGAGCGTTGCGTCGGGGTCGAGCGACGCAAAGACCGCGCCGTGGCGTTCCTCTGTGGGCAGCTCGAGCAAGCCGGTGACGTCGATGTCGCCGAACGAGTCGTCGCCCGGGACGCCGACGAGCGCCCCCTGGTTGTCGTAGCTCCAGGCGTGGTACGGGCAGGTGAATCGACGCGCCGAGCCGCAGTGCTCGTCGGTCAGGCGGGCGCCGCGATGTCGACAGATGTTGAGCAGGGTCCGCACGACACCGTCGTCGCCGCGAACGACCACGATCGGTCGGCCCGCGATGTCGTACGCGAGGTAGTCGCCGGGCTCGCGGACATCGCAACTCAATGCCACCAGCAACGGCACTCGCAGAAAGATCTGTTCGATCTCGTCCGCGTACTGCCTCGGGTCGGAGTACGCCGTCGCCGGCACCTTCATCGGTGCGTCGCACAGGTCGGGCAGCCCGGACTCGACGTTGATCCGGAGGCGGTCGAGCAGCTCATGGAACACGAGTTCAGTGTGGCACACGCTTCGGCGATGGCCGGTGGCCGGTCGGTAGCGATGAGCGAGGTGACCGGATATGGCGGGTTGGCTCATCGCGGTGGGGAATGTCGGCGCGGTGATGAGCGAGGTGACCGGATGCGGCGGGTTGGCTCATCGCCACCGGTGCGGCGGAGCGTTCGACTCCTGCGATCGGGCTGCTGGTCCGTAACGTCGCGCAGATGAACGAGACGATCGCGAGCCTCTTCGACCTCTCGGGTCGGACAGCCGTGGTCACCGGCGCCGCCACGGGGATCGGCGAGGGCATCGCACGACAACTCGCGGCTGCGGGAGCCTCGGTCGTAGTGGTCGACATCGATGCCGTGGGTGCCAAACGAGTCGCACACGAGATCGGAGGTCGCGCCATGGTGCTCGACGTCACCGACTCGGCGGCGTGTGCCTCGACCCTCGCGTCGCTCGGCGACCGGATCGACATCCTCGTCAACAACGCCGGTTCGTACCACGAGGCGGGCAGCATCCTCGACCAGAGCGTCGAGTCGTGGAAGCGATCGATCGACATCAACCTCGCCAGCCTGTTCAACTGCTGCAAACCGGTTGCTGCCCGCATGGTCGAGCAGGGCGACGGGGGAGCGATCGTCAACATCGCTTCGGTCGACGGCCTGCTGCCGTGTCTCGGCACGAGCTACGACACCGCGAAGGCGGGAGCGATCCACTTCACCCGCAGCCTCGCC
>Ga0307378_10003211_pt1 | contig 24092 bp, 17 predicted proteins | sample UN1MG_FD_202238 | JGI IMG/M metagenome (GOLD analysis project Ga0307378, IMG submission 202238) | Soil microbial communities from Risofladan, Vaasa, Finland - UN-1 | ecosystem: Environmental > Terrestrial > Soil > Coastal area > Acid sulfate soil | place: Finland: Risofladan, Vaasa | collected...
CGTCGTCGCCTCCTGCTCGCCGCGGATGCACGAGACCACGTTCCGCCGCACCGTGGCCGGCGTGGGCCTCAACCCGTACATGTTCGAGATGGCCAACATCCGCGAGCACTGCTCGTGGGTGCACCACGACCGCCGCGAGGCGACCGAGAAGGCCAAGGACCTGGTCCGCCTGATGGTCATGAAGGTGCGGCGCAACGCCCCGCTCGCCGAGATCGAGGTGCCCGTGACCCAGCGGGTCATGGTCATCGGCGCCGGCATCGCCGGCATCCAGGCCGCCCTCGACGTGGCCCAGGCCGGCTACGAGGTGGTGCTCGTCGAGCGCAAGCCCAGCATCGGCGGCCACATGTCCATGCTCGACGAGACCTTCCCCACCCTCGACTGCTCGCAGTGCATCCTCACGCCCCGCATGGTCGAGATCATGCAGAGCCAGAAGATCAAGCTCCTCACCTACTCCGAAGTCGAGCAGGTGGACGGCTATGTGGGCAACTTCGAGGTCAAGGTGCGCCAGAAGGCCCGCAGCGTGGATATGAAGAAGTGCACGGGCTGCGGCGATTGCTGGAACAACTGCCTCTCGCGCAACCGCATCCGCATCCCCACGCCCCGCTCCGTCGCGGCCCAGACCCCGCCCGACGTGGCGGCGAAGGTGGATGCCATTCTCGAGGAGTACACCGACCGCGCCGGCATGGTTATCGGCATGCTCCAGGACGTGCAGGAGGCGTTCAACTACCTCCGCCAGGACGCCCTGCTCTACCTCGCCGAGAAGTCGGGCGTGCCGCTGAGCCGCCTCTACGCCGTCGCCCGCTTCTACCACGCCTTCAGCCTCACGCCGCGGGGGCGGAACATCATCCGCGTGTGCCTGGGCACGGCCTGCCACCTGCGCGGCGGCGGCCACGTCGCCGACGCGATCACCCGCGAGCTGGGCATCGCCCACGGCGAGACGACCAAGGACATGCAGTTCACCTTCGAGCGCGTCAACTGTCTCGGCGCCTGCGCCCTGGCGCCCGTGGTGACCGTGAACAACAAGTACTACGGCCAGATGACCGTGGGGAAGATGGTGGACCTCATTGGCACGCTGGCCGCCCAGCCGCAGCCGTCACGGGAGCCCGCAACGGCGGCCGGCTAGAGATGAACGCATGACGCGTGACCCGTGACGCGTGACAGGAGAAAGCGACATGGCTCTCTTCTCACGCCTCACGCGTCGGGGGTCGCGTATCATTTGACGAGGGACTCATGGCAGTAGCCACACGACTCGCATCGCCACACGACCTCGCGGAGTTCCGCGAGCACCTCCTCGCCCGCCGCGAGGAGAACGCGGTCTCCGTCGCCATCTGCGGCGGCACGGGGTGCCGGGCCAACGGCGCGATGGAGCTGTTCGAGGAGTTCCGCCGCCAGCTCGAGGGCAATGGCCACGCCCAGGTGGTCGTCCGCGCCACGGGCTGCCACGGCTTCTGCGAGAAAGGCCCCCTCGTCGTCCTCCATCCCAGCGGCCTGCTCTACCACGGCGTGAAGCCCGACGACGTGACGGAGATCATCGAAAAGACCCTCGGCAAGGGCGAGACGATCGAGCGGCTCCTCTACCGCGACCCCGTGTCGAAGCAGAAGTGCCGCTGCGAGCACGAGGTGCCCTTCTACGCGAAGCAGCAGCGCATCGTCTTCCGCCACAACGGCCTCATTGACCCCGCCGACATCGAGGACTACATCGCCGTCGGCGGCTACGCGGCCCTCGGCAAGGCGCTCACGGCGATGACGCCCGAGGGTATCGTGGACGAGGTGACGCGCGCCGGCCTCCGCGGCCGTGGCGGCGGCGGCTTCCCCACGGGCAAGAAGTGGGCCATCTGCCGCGCCCAGCCCGGTGACGAAAAGTACGTCATCTGCAACGGCGACGAGGGCGACCCCGGGGCCTTCATGGACCGCAGCATCATGGAGGGCGACCCGCACGCCGTGCTCGAGGGCATGGCCATCGGCGCCTACGCCATCGGCGCCCACCAGGGCTACCTCTACGTCCGCGCCGAATACCCCCTCGCCGTGGCCAACCTCGCCATCGCCATCGAGCAGGCGCGCGAGCTGGGCCTGCTCGGCGACGACATCTTCGGCTCCGGCTTCTCCTTCAGCGTCGAGATCGTCCGCGGCGCCGGCGCCTTCGTCTGCGGCGAGGAAACGGGCATGATCGCGTCCATGCAGGGTGACATCGGCAGTCCTCGGCAGCGCCCGCCATACCCGGCCCAGGCGGGCCTCTGGGGGCTGCCGACGAATATCAACAACGTCGAGACCTGGGCCAACGTGCCCGTCATCATCGAACGCGGCGCCGCCTGGTTCGCCGCCACGGGCACCGAGAAGTCCAAGGGCACCAAGGTCTTCTCCCTCGTCGGCAAGGTGAAGAACACCGGCCTCGTCGAGGTGCCGATGGGCGTGACGCTCCGCGAGATCGTCTTCGACATCGGCGGCGGCATCCAGAAGGACCGCGCGCTCAAGGCCGTGCAGACCGGCGGCCCCTCGGGCGGCTGCATCCCCGAGGCGCTGATGGACCTGCCGGTGGACTACGAGCGCCTCGCCGAGGCGGGGGCCATGATGGGCTCGGGCGGCCTGATCGTGATGGACGAGCGGACGTGCATGGTGGACATCGCCCGCTACTTCCTGAGCTTCCTGGTGGACGAGTCGTGCGGCAAGTGTATCCCCTGCCGCGAGGGGGTCCACCACATGCAGCAGATTCTCACGCGCATCACCGAGGGCAACGGGCGCGAGGGCGACATCGAGCTGCTCGAGCAGCTCGCGGGCTACGTGAAAAGCTCGTCGCTGTGCATGCTCGGCGGCACGGCGCCCAACCCCGTGCTCTCGACGCTTCGCTACTTCCGCGACGAGTACGAGGCCCACATCAAGCAGAAGATCTGCCCGGCCGGCGTGTGCAAGCGGCTCATCGAGTTCCGCATTGACCCCTCGGCCTGCCGCGGCTGCACGAAGTGCGTGCGCGGCTGCCCCAGCGGCGCCATCACGGGCGAGAAGAAGCAGCCCCACGCCATCAACGCCGCCACGTGCGTCAAGTGCGGCGTCTGCTACGAGGAATGTCCCTTCGACGCCGTCGTCGTGGAGTGAGACGAGGACCGACAGATGATCACGCTGACGATGGATGGCCGCGAGACCCAGGTTCAGGAGGGGCAGACCCTCCTCGAGGCCGCCAAGACGCTGGGCATCGAGATCCCCACGCTCTGCCACCACAAGGCCGTGCCGCCGGCGGGCGCGTGCCGCGTGTGTGTGGTCGAGGTGACGGGTGGCGGCCGGCCCGGCCTGGTGCCCGCGTGCGCCTATCCTGCCCAGAACGGCCTCGTGATTCAGACGGCTTCCGACACGGTCCGCCAGTCGCGCCGCATGACCCTCAGCCTGCTCCTCACCCGCGCCCCCGAGGCGGAGATCATCCAGAAGCTCGCGAAGGAATACGACGCGCAGCCCCTCCCCGGCGAGCACAAAACGGAGCGCGGCGAGCATTCCGTGGTGAACGAGAAGTGCGTCATGTGCGGCCTGTGCGTGCGCGTGTGCAAGGAGGTCATCGGCCCCGCCGCCACCTGCTTCGCCGGCCGCGGCCCGCATCGCGAGGTGGCGACGCCCTACAAGATGCTCTCCGAGGTGTGCATTGGCTGCGGCGCCTGCGCCTTCGTGTGTCCCACGGGGGCCATTGACCCGGCCGAGTTCTGCGCCCATCCCCTCGAACAGATCCCCAACGAATTCAACTGCGGCTACGACTTCCGTACGCCCGTGCACATCCCCTTCCCGCAGGCCGTGCCCAACAAGCCGCTCATTGACCGCGACAACTGCATCCACTTCAAGACCGGCGGCTGCGGCGCCTGCAAAACCGTCTGCCCCGCCGGCGCCATTGACTACGACGCGGCCGACGAGTTCGTCGAGGAGAAGGTCGGGGCGATCATCGTCGCCACCGGCTACGAGATCCTGGACCCCAGCGTCTACGAGGAATACGGCTACGGCCGCTACCCCGACGTCGTGACGAGCCTGGAGTTCGAGCGCATGGTCAGCGCCAGCGGCCCGACCGAGGGCGCGCTGCGCCGCCCCTCCACCGGCCTGCCGCCCAAGACCGTCGTCTTCCTCCAGTGCATCGGCTCGCGCGAGGAGCAGGGCACGGGCAAGGAATACTGCTCGAAGGTCTGCTGCATGTACACCGCCAAACACGCCATCCTCTACAAGCACAAGGTCCACGACGGCCAGGCGTTTATCTTCTACATGGACATCCGTTCCGCCGGCAAGAACTACGAGGAATTCGTCCGCCGCGTGATCAAGGAAGACAACGCGACGTATCTGCGCGGGCGCGTCTCGAAGGTCTACCCCCGCAACGGGAAGCTCATCGTGCGCGGCGCCGACACGCTCAGCGGCGGGCAGGTCGAGATCGCGGCGGAAATGGTGGTCCTTGCCGCGGCCCTCCAGCCCTCCTCGGGCGTCCGCGAGCTGGCGCAGACCCTCCGCATCGGCTACGACCAGAACGGCTTCCTCTCCGAGGCGCACCCGAAGCTGCGCCCGGTGGAGACGAACACGGCCGGCGTGTTCCTGGCCGGCTGCGCGCACAGCCCAAAGGACATCCCAGAGACGGTCGCCCAGGCGAGCGCGGCGGCGTCGAAGGCCCTCGGCCTCATCGCCCACAACCGCCTCACCCGCGAGCCCACCATCGGCATTGTGAACGAGTTGACGTGCAACGGCTGCTTCGAGTGCCAGCCCGTGTGCGCCTACGGCGCCATCGAGTCCAGGGAGATCCGCGACCGCAAGGGCAATCTCCTCCAGATCGTGGCCGCCATCAACAACGGCCTCTGCCAGGGCTGCGGCGCGTGCTCGGCCACCTGCCGCTCCAAGAGCATTGAGGTCCAGGGCTTCCGCGACGATCAGCTCTTCGCCGAGATCAACTCCATCAGCAGGTGATTCGCCATGTCCCAAACGACCCACGCCCCCGAAACGTCCCACGCGGCCCACACGTCCCAGGGGCCTAACGCCCCGCAGGACTGGCAGCCGAACATCGTGGCCTTCCTCTGCAATTGGTGTTCTTACGCGGGCGCCGACCTGGCGGGGATGAGCCGCTTCGAGTACCCCGCCAACATTCGCATCATCCGCGTGCCCTGCTCGGGGCGCGTGGACCCGATGTTCGTGCTCAAGAGCTTCGAGCGGGGGGCCGACATGATCCTCGTGTCGGGCTGCCACCCAGGCGACTGCCATTACACGAGCGGCAACTACCACGCACGCCGCAAGCTCACGGCCTTCCGCGAGCTGCTCGCGTTCCTGGGCGTTGACCCGCGGCGCTTCAAGATGTCCTGGGTCTCCGCCGCCGAAGGCGGCAAGTGGTCCACCGTCGTCCGAGAGATCACCGAGGAGGCCCGGCAGCTCGGCCCGTTCAAGGAGTTCCCCAGTTGGGAGAACGGCCATGGTGGAGCAAGCGAGCGACAAGGTGCGTGACGTCCCCGTGTGGGTCCTCCTCGCGGTCCCGCTGGGATTGATGGCCGCCCTCGTCATCTTCTTCGACCTGTGGTGGCCCCTGCTGTGGTAAGACAAGGGATTCAACCGATGGATTCGACGATCAATGGAGCGCTGCAACAGGCGGCCGCCCAGCTCCTCACCGAAGGGAAGGTCGGCCTGGTGATCGGCTACGGCCGCGCCAATGGCGGCCCCTCGGCCGCCCCGGCATTCGTCCGCCGGGCCGAGGACGCCGAGCGCCTGCTCTTCGACGCCACGTGCTTCGCCAACCTGGCCGTCTACCTCGCGAAGAAAGATGTCCGCGACCTGCTGCGCGGCGCCGCGTCGCAGGCCGTCGGCGTTGTTGTCAAGGGCTGCGACCTGCGGGCCGTGAACGTGCTGCTCCGCGAGCACGTCGTCGAGCGCAGCGGCGTGGTCCTCATTGGCGTCCGCTGCCCAGGCGTTGGCGAGCCCCTCCTCTCCAAGTGCACGGCGTGCGACGTCCACGAGCCGCAGGGCTGCGACGTGGTCGTCGGCGAGGCAGTGCCTCAGGCCCAGGCGGAGAAGGCGGACCGCTATCCCCTCGTGGCCCCCATCGAGGAGATGCCGCTCGACAAGCGCTGGGCCTACTGGGAAGAGCAACTCGGGAGCTGCATCCGCTGTTATGCCTGTCGGCAAGCCTGCCCGCTCTGTTATTGTCGGAGATGCATCGTCGAAAAATCCTCGCCGCAGTGGGTCGAGACGAGCGCCCACCTTCGTGGCAACCTCGCCTGGAACGCTGCCCGCGCCCTGCACCTCACGGGGCGTTGCGTGGGCTGCGGCGAGTGCGAGCGGGTGTGCCCGATGCACCTTCCCCTGAGCGCCCTGAACCAGAAGATGGCGAAGCTCGTCGAGGAGCGCTACGGCTTCCGCTCGGGCCTCTCCGCCGAGGAGACGGCCCCGTTCTCCGCGTTCGCCGCCGAAGATACCGAGGAGGGCATCCTCTGATGGCCACAACCGCCACCGCCGCCTCGCTGTTCCAGGCCTCGGCCGGCTGGCTGGCTGCCGCCGCCGAGAAGCTCCGGGCCGCCGGCATCGAGGTCCTCGCCCCCATCGAGCGCGAGCAGGGCCGCGTGGACCTGGCCCCCCTCGAAGGCCGCAACGGCCTCGCCGCGAACTACCTCAACACCGTCCTGCCCCTCAAACGCCTCTCCTTCCCCGAAACCGAGGTCATCCTCAACTACGACAAGCGGGAGAACAAGGACGTGGCCCTCGATGTCCCCTCCGCCCCCGCGGGCGAGCGGGTCGTGCTGGGCTGCCGGCCCTGCGACGCATCGGCCCTCGCGGCCCTCGACCAGGTGTTCGAGTGGGACTACGACGACGTGCGCTACCGCCAGCACCGCGAGCGGACGACCGTCGTGGCCTTCGCCTGCACGGAGCCCGACGGGCATTGCTTCTGCACCTCGGTCGGCGGCTCGCCCCAAGGCGAGGCCGGCAGCGACGTGCTCGCCTACCCCACCAAGGACGGCGGGGCGCTGCTCAAGCCGCTCACCGAGAAGGGCGCCCAGCTCATGGAGCGGCTCGAAGGCGTCGTGCAGCCCGCGCCCGAGGGCGCCAAGCTGCCCGCCCCGCCCCTGGTGAAGCCGAAGTTCGACCCCGACAAGGTCAAGCCCTGGCTCGACGAGCATTTCGAGGATGCCTTCTGGACCGAGGCCACCCTCGCCTGCGTCGGCTGCGGCGCGTGCAGCTACCTGTGCCCCACGTGCCACTGCTTCGACATCGTGGACGAGGCGGTGTGGAACCGCGGCGAGCGGCGGCGGAACTGGGATTGCTGCTCCTTCTCGCTCTTCACGCTCCACGCCTCGGGCCACAATCCCCGGGCGAGTCAGGCCGCGCGCTATCGCCAGCGCGTGATGCACAAGTTCAAGTACTTCCCCGAGCGCTTCGGCCGCCTCGCCTGCGTCGGCTGCGGCCGCTGCGTCCGCACCTGCGGCGTAGGCCAGAGCCTCGTCGCCGTGCTCGCCGACATCGAAGCCAGGAATGGAACTGGAGGCTGAACCCGTGGCTATGCCCGCCACCGCCCTCGAGCCCCAACAGCTCATCCCCGTCACCTATCGTCCCATGCTGATGCGCATCGCCGCCATCACGCAGGAGACGAGCGACGTGAAGACCTTTCGCCTGCACTTCTGCGACGAGGCGGAAGGCGAGCGCTTCACCTTCCGCGCCGGCCAGTTCGGCCTCTACTCTGTCTTCGGCGCCGGCGAGGCCACCTTCTGCGTCGCCTCGGCCCCCACCCGCAAGGGCTACATCGAGTGCAGCGTCAAGCGGGCCGGCAAGGTCACCAGCGACCTCCACGACTCCGACGAGGGCGACATCGTCGGCTTCCGCGGCCCCTACGGCAACTGGTTCCCGATTGACGACATGCGCGGCAAGAACCTGCTCTTCATCGGCGGCGGCATCGGCCTCGCCCCGCTCCGCAGCCTCATCTGGAACTGCCTCGACCTCCGCGACCAGTTCGGCGACATCGCCATCCTCTACGGCGCACGCACCGTTGCCGACCTCGTCTACAAGAACGAGCTGAACGAGTGGCGCGAGCGGCCCGATGTCCAGACCGTCTACACCGTGGACCCCGGCGGCGAGACGCCCGAGTGGGACGGCAAGGTCGGCTTCGTGCCGACCGTGCTGACGGAGATGAAGCCCTCGCCCGAGGGCACGCTCGTCGTCACCTGTGGCCCGCCCATCATGATCAAGTTCGTCCTCGTCAGCCTCACCCAGCTCGGCTTCCCGATGGACTCTGTCATCACGACCCTCGAGAACCGGATGAAGTGCGGGATCGGCAAGTGCGGCCGATGCAACGTCGGCGGCAAATACGTCTGCAAGGACGGCCCCGTTTTCCGCTGCGATGAGCTCGCCCGACTCCCGCAGGAGTTCTGACCCCGCGGGCAGGCCGACGCCGACCCCAACGCCCGTAGGGTCCGAATATTGGTACGCGGTCTGCAAGATTGCGGGCCCGCTGGCGTACTGTCCGAAAATCCGTCCGACGAGATCGAGAGGCTGGTTGCCTTGCCGGCGGGTTGCTGTTCTTCTTTGCGGGCGGGGAGAGAAGCGATCCGTGGATGGTGCGGGCCGAGCGGAGGCGCACCGACCCTGCATGGTTCCCGCGTCAAAGGGCCGAGCCCGCCCCCCAACCTCCCGGCGTCACGCGGCTCGGCGGCACGACTTCAGCAGGCCGCCCAGGCTCTCCTCGCAGTGCACGGCGCCGATGGGCCCGCGAACTGGCTCGGGCGCCGGCTCGCCCGTGCGGATGGCCTGTGGCACGCAGTTCGCCAGCCCTTGGTGGGGCCGGAATTCGTTGAAGTGGCGGCGGTAGAAACCCGCCGCGCGTCGCAGGCCCTTCAGGCCGAACAGGATCAGGTGGTTGAGACACTCCTCGCGTAGGCTTCGGCCCCAGCGCTCGATGAATGGACTCGCGTTCGGTGCATGGTAGGGGGTCTTCACAGGCTCCACGCCCGCGCTCCGAAGCACCGCATCGAAGTCGGCACAGAGGGACTTGTCGCGATCATGCAGAAGGAACCGGGGCTGAATACCCAGGTCCTCGCACTCCCACAGAACGTTCCGCACCTGCTGCGCCATCCAGCCCGCGTGCGGGGAGAAGGTCGCCTCGGCCAACAGGATCGTGCGGCTCTTGGGGTGCATGACGACGAGCACGAATGCACGCCGAAGGCCGCAAAATGTCCAAATCTCCTTCGTGAACAGGTCCGCACACAACAGCACGTCCTTGTGCCGGGCAAGGAACTCCCGCCACGTCAAGCCATTGCGTTCCGGCGAGGGCGGCAACAGGACTGTGGTGACGGCGATCTTCTTCATGTCCTTTTGCATCCGGCCCTCTAATTCTTACTGACGGCCGTCTCGATTACCTTCGAGATCTCGGACCAGTTACCAAGTTCGATGCCGGTGCTCTTGCCCTTGATTGCCGTAGGCCGGGTGATCTTCGGCGCAAGCCCCTTGCTCGGGATCGTGTAGAAGAAGTGCGGATCCTCGCCGCCGAACCGTTGCTTCCAACAGTTGGCCAGCGCGGAGATCTCCGGGCCGAAGTCGGCGCCCTGGTCGTCGGCAACCATCGACTCGCTTGAGAGGAACACAATGCCGCTGAGTGCTGCCGGCGTGAAACAGTGGACATACACGTTGTATGTCCAGGTCGCCGTTGAATCACCGACCTGCGGTTTCGGCGAGGGAATCTTGCCCCACACGCTGCCATCCGGTACCGCCTGGGTTCCAATCATCGCCGGAATATATTCACTCCAGTATTGCTTCCATTCGGCGATATATCGGCGCACATTGGCGAGATAGTAGGGATTGTCGAGATACTGGCTGCCCACCGTCTTGTAGTCTTCCATCAGACTCGGGGCGTCTTTGAGGAAACCGGCGGCGATCCAGTTCTTGATCGGCACATTCGTCTTCGTCTGCATGTAAATGATGCCGACCGGCCGGCCTGTCCTGGCGGAAATACTGTTGCCTAGTGCGGCAGCCAGACCGGACGCATCCTTCCAGTAAGAGGCGAAGCGGTTGCTCCATTTGCCGTTCGCCTCTTTGATCCTCGGCGTCCGCGAAACACAGACACTGAAACGGCTGGGAGCGTCCTTGCCGTCGCGTTTCGACTGGTTTTCCATCATGCGCACGATCTGGCCCGACGGCTTCACCGCCGGAATGTTGAACTTCCCGGAAGGTACAGCGACGTACCAGACATCGCCGAACACGATGCCGGTGACGACCCGTTCGTGCACCATCTCCCCATCAATGGTGAAACTCACCTTCAGTGTATGGGGCTTGGGCCCGGCCTTCATGACCGGCAGTGTCACCTGCCACTCCGCCATTTCAGGCGTCACGGGAATGACCTTCTGGATATCACCAAACTGGAAGTGGACCTTGCAGTCACCCTCTTCCGGACCAGCCTGCCATTCCCCATAGTTGCGGGTCGAGCCCCAGATGGTGACCGGCTTGTCGGCCTGAAAGACCGCATCGTCACGGAACTGCGTGCTCAGCAGCGGCATCTTCCGGTAATCATCGAGTTTGTTGCCGGTGGCCACATCCTTCTCGGCGGGGGGCGCGCCAGTGCCAGGATCCTCTCCGGCGGAGGGAGCAGCCGTGTCGGGATCCTCTTTGGCGGCGGCGGGAGCAGAGCCCCCACCGGCAATCTTGAGTGCCTTGTCCGGCCAGGTCTTGGTGGTGACCATCTTGTTGTCGAACTGGATGAACGGGGTCATCGGCAGCAGGGCCTTGTTGTAGAGACAGGGCTGGAAACCGATCCCTCCCGAGCCGTAGGACACGCCGCGTGGTTTCTTGACCGCATCGGACTGTACGACCACCGCGTCGCCCTTAATCTCGAAGGTTGCGGGATGCCATACCCGGTCTTCACCGGCCAGCCAGAACAGCTTCACCTTCTTTTCGCCATTCTCAATGACCTTGGGATCGGCAAAGCCGGTGGCTTCCTTGTCTCTCGACCGGTTGAAGGCTGTGTCGGCCACAACAAGGCCGCCCTCGACGCAATCGAACGTAACGATGACCTTATTGCCCTCCACCTTATACGACGTGAACATCGGACCGTCGGCAACCACTTGCTTCCCGTACTGGTTCTTCAGCGCATGCAGCGCCAGGCGCCGGCCGGGAACCACCTTGCTATCGTAATGGATGGCCCCGCCGATATCGATCTGGCTGGCCATTCCGGTGTTCGGAATGTCCCGCGCCATCCAGGTGCCCAGGCGCATCTCGGCGGTACTGTCGATGCCGGGCTTGTCGGTCTGGTCCGGGCAGTAGAACTGGTGAAAATAGACCGGCAGCTCCGGCTTGTCCCACACAATGCGCCAGCCGCGGATCATGCTGTGCAGATTGTTGTAGTAGGGCAACCCGCCGCCCCGGTTGTGCCACCCCTGGTTCCAGATGGCGCCACGGATGGCGTACGGCACGACCGGGTTCATGCGGCCATTGAACAGCCAGCTCGCATCGCGATTGTTCTTCATGTTGCCGGGAACCGGGGCGCCGATTCCTTTCGCCTTCTCGCCCTTCTTGACGAGGGCCTCGCTCTCCGCAATCTGGTCTTCCAGCGACTTGTAGAATGCGTTCCAAGCTTCTTTGTGCTCCGGGGCGGTCGGGTCGGTCTGTAGGCACTTCTGATGAATTGCCTTGCCGTGCTCGTCCGCGGCGGTGGCCCAACCTTGCCGGGGCACCCAGGCTTCAATCTGCGTCGAGCTCCATGAGCAGTTCAGGATGCCGATCGGCACATTCAGCTCCTTGTAGAGCTTGTGGGCGAAGGCAAAGGCGATCGCGCTGTAGTCGCCGCAATCGCCATCCTTCCAGGAGCCGGTCGCCTTCTCGATAGGGAACAGCTGCGCCGCAACACTCGTCACTTCGAACTCACGGATCGGCGCCACCTTGCCCTCGGTCTCCGCCGAAAGCTCCTTCGCCAGCTTGGAACAATCACACTTTCCCGCCTTCCACTGCATGTTGGACTGACCGGAGGCCATCCAGACTTCACCGACCAGGATGTTCTTGAGCGTGACTTTCTTGCCGGTGTTTTTGGTGATGACCATCTCGGCGGGATCAAAGCTCGCCTTGAGCGGATCAAGTTTGACCATCCACTTGCCGTCCGTGCCGGCGGTGACGGTTATCTTCTGGCCGGCGAACTCGACAGTGATCTGCGTGCCCGGTCTGCTCCACCCCCACACCGGGACGGCCACCTCGCGCTGCAGCACCATATTGTCGCAGAACGGCGCTCCCAGCTCGATCGCCAGTTGGCGTGGTGAATCTGCCCCCGGCGCACTCTCGGCAGCATGAGTGGAATGAGACAAAAGGAACAGGGCGGCCACGAGGGCAATGCGGGTAGTGATTCGAGTCATGCTTTGTGCTCTCATTGAAGTTGATTGCATTCAGGATCGCGGGAATAATGGCTTCGGTGATCACACGGCGTGTCCCGGTCAGGAGACCGGGCCACAACACCATTTGCAGATTCTGCTTTCCCCGCGATCCTTACTTCACTGGCGTGAGCGTGAAGTCCTTGATGGCCAGCCCGTACTGCGGAGGATTGCTGCGCGAGAAGTACAGGACATTCTCGCCCTCCTTGAGGGTGAGCGTGACCGGCTCGCTCTCCTTCCACTTCCCGCACGTGAAGGGCATCACCATGGTGACCTCGGACTCAGCGCCATTCGCAGAGACGATGAGTTGCTGATCGTAGTTGACCGTGACCACCCGCGCGGTCAATGAGTACTTGCCCGATCGCGGGACGGTGATCGTGTACTCGAAGCGCGATTTCGTGCCCTGGCGGGGTCCGGTCGGGTCCTCCTTCGGACTCTTTGCGTAGTAGTCTTTGGCATACGTGTCGGCTATTCGCTCGCAGACGTTGCCGCATATATCGTAGAGGCCCCACGGATTGGGCTTCTTCTGACCTACTGGATGCGACTTGCCACCCGCGTTGTCCTTGAACCAGGCATAGTCTCCGATCTGCGATTGATCGCTGCCGAAGAACCACGGCGTTTCAGTGCCCGCGCGGCAGGCATATTCCCACTCGGCCTCGGTGGGAAGCCTCACGTCCCGCCCGGTCTTCTCGGCGAGGTCCTCACAGAATTTCAGCGCGTCCGCGCAGGAGACGTTGTCAACCGGGCAGTCCGGGGCCTTGGTCGACTTGCTGGGGTTTGAGCCCATGATGGCCTGGTACTGCGCCTGCGTCACCTCGTACTTGCCCAGATAGAAACCACGGGTGAGTTTGACCTCGTGCTTCGGCACCTCGACGCACTGGAACCTGCCATCGGTCGTGCTTTCGCCACCCATCACGAATGTTCCGGGTTTGATGTAGACCAGTTCCATGGTGACGCCGTCACCCAGGTCGAGCGTCAGTTCACGCGGGGCACCGCTGCCGGTAGGCGTCACTGCTGCTCGGAGACCCCAGTTTTCGTATTTGCCATAGCCACCACTGAGAAGGCGCGTCCCGGACGTGCAGCCGGCGGCGTCGCTCTTCCACGTGCCTCCTCGCAGCATCGTTGTGCCCTCAGGGAAGAAACGCGGAAGGCCAATCTGCATACCGCCGCCGAAGCTCTTGATCGCAAAGACCTCCCGCGTGTTGCCGGACGGCTTGCTGTATGCGGCGGCCGGTATCGATATGACCCCGTCCTCGCCACAGGTGATCTTCCTGTCCTCGGGCGTGACCGTCAAGGCCTCGACCTTCTCTTCCACCTTGGATTCGTTGGCCTCGCCGAGGTCCTCGCCGACGGCGTCGAGCGCCGCGGCCTTCGTCTCTTCGATGATCGCCCGCTGCGTGAAGAGCGCCACGCCGTTCCAGAAGGCGGGGGTACCGTCGTGTTCCCCGAAGGTCCGCTTCTCTCCCAGGACGTCGCCGACCCACTGGGCCCGCTTGACCTGCAGGAACGCCTTCCCGTCTACCCGCGCCTGTGTGGTCGCCAGGAAGTCGAGGTCGCTGTGGTACGTCTTCGTCCGGCCGGCGCCCCAGCCTCCGCCCAGACAGGGGACCCAGCCCTTGGGCGTCCAGTGCACCAGCGCGGCATGGCCTGTCTGCGGACGGGCGGTCGTGGGGATTCCGAAGGCGCGCAGTATGAAGCGCCCGAAGAAGGCGCGCCGGCCGCAGACGCCACCGTTCATCAGGATGTTCTGATAGTTCTGCAACTCGGGCCTGTCGTTCTTGACGTCCCCCGACCCGTACTTGACGTCGGTCTTGACGAGGCTCACGTAGCGCCAGCCGTAGTTGGGGGTGGAGATGTGGTCGGGATGGTAGTTCCGGAGCATCTCGCGCCCCCAGGCGAGGGTCTCGTCCGGCTCGTTCCCGTCGACCACCAGGCGGAGGTCCCAGGCGTTCAGGCTCTCGAAGCCCGGATCCAGTTCGCCGCCCAGGTACGCCTTCTCGTAATGCAGATAGCGCTTCACCGGGTCTATTGTTTCAGGAGCGTCGGCCTGGGCCTTGGGGTTTTGCTGAGCGATGGGAACCGCGTGTTCCAGCGCGATCGCCAGAGCCAGTCGCTGCAGGACGCCGTCGGTGGCCTTGCCACTCGCCTTCTGGATGTCGGCGTAGATCTTCATCGCCTGGCCGTACTGTGCCGGGCCATAGCCACGCCCTTCTCGTTTGGCGTTGGCACCATCCGCCACGAGCATCTGCTTCATAAGGTCAGCATCCGCCAGCATCTGCTCGACCAGCGCCGCCTGTTCCTTTCCCTGCTGGGCGAATTCCGCCAGACCTTGAGGCGTGGCCTCGAGCAGGACGACGTATTTCACGAGCTTCGCGTCCAGCGCGTCGCTCGCCAGGAACTCGCTCAGCTTGAGTTCCTCGAGGACCTTGAGCATACGGGGCTTCGCCTGGGCCAGGGCATCCTTAGCCGCCTTGAGTTGCTTGTTGCGGTCGTTATTGTCTTTGATCTTCCCCGCTTTCTTGATCTGGTCGGATGCCTTTGCCACGGCCTCGGTCGCCGCATCGTAGGCCTGGCGCTTGGCCGGATCGACCTGCGGTACCTTCGCAGTGAGTTCGGCTCGCAGGTCGTTGAGCATGCCGGTGTACCGCTTGAGGAACTCCTGCTCTGTCGCTTCGTCAGCAGCGTGGACGCAAACGACCAAGGAGGCAAGTGAGATGAGGATGAGCAACCTGGATTTCATGTCAGACTCCTGATGGTGAGATGTGATCCGAGATTTCCCATTTGGCTCCTGGGCGGCCCCGTTGGCCAGCCCTTTCGAGGATGATTGTAGCGGCCTGCTCCGGGGGATGCAAGAGGGAACTCCCGAACGGAGACGGTAGGCAACGAGGAGCTTCCCGGAAGCGCTTCGGCACGAAGGACAAGGAGGCCATCCTCGTGGCTCACGGCATTCGCGAAGACGGCTCTCGCGTGCTTCTGGGCGTGTACCTGGGCTGCCACGAGACCACGGAGGCGTGGAAGCTGGCCCTCGACGACCTGGTGGCCCGCGGCCTGCGCGAGCCGCTGTTGGTGATCACCGACGGCAACCCCGGCCTCATCGCGGTCGTGAAGAGGACCTGGCCCACGGCCCCGCGCCAGCGCTGCATCGTGCACCGCATCCGCAACGTGTTCGAGTCCTCGTCGGGGAGCCACAAAAGTTCTGCCCGAAGCCGGGCCGCCCCCGGTTGACTGGAGCCGTTGTCGGATGTCGCCGGCGACGGCTCCCCGCATGTCTGCCCTGGATGCAGGCTTACGGCCTCGCCCCCATCGTTCCCCCATTCTCCGAGACCACCCCAGACCCCAAACAAAAAAGCATGGTTCAACCCCATGGGGGTCCGGCCCGCCCCGCACTCTATGGGGGCAGAGATTCTCTGAGAGTCCACCCCGCCATCGCCCCACATCGCATCGCTGACGGGCCGTTTCCGGCCGCCACGTGGTCGTCGCATGCTCCCTGCTGGCCAGCATTTGCGGCGCGAGCCCCGGCAAGGAGGCGGGTGTGCGGCGCGTGGCGCGCGAACCTCGGCTGGGACGTTCCGGCGCCCCTCGAACGGTGTTTTGTAGGTAGTGTCGAAAAAAGGGGGGGTGGTAGTCCCCCCGGAGCCCCCATGGTAGTCCCCCCGGCAGGCCCCCGGGGGATATCTCACGCAGGCCTTCCGAGGCTGCCGGGGCCGTGCGCGGAAGCAGGGTTGATGGACCAGGCGGGGGCGCAGGGCGTCCGTCGGACGGTGGTTTTTCTCCTTTCCGGCCTTGATATTCTCTGCCGAACGAGGATGTATGTAAGCAGCGGCTGCGGCGGCAGTTGGGCCGCCCGCCGATGGAGGACGGACCATGGAACGAACGCTCGAAGTCGCCTGCGGGAGCACGGCCAGCAGCTTCACCGTCCGCAAGCTGAGCCGGGCGACCCTCTACGGCACGAGGCGTCGGGTGCCGGTGGATGCCGAGGGCAGGCCCTGCCGGGCTGCCGCGCTCACCCGCGATGGACGGTTCCTGCTGCCGGCAGGGAGCACGGCGACCCTCTACCTGGATGATCAAGGGAGCGCCGTCGAGCGGGGCGAACTGCGCTCGGCGCGAGGCGGCCAGGAGGCGGCGTCGGCTCCCGAGCCGCAGGCTGCGGAGACCGCCGAACTCCTGGGTTGCACGGTCCGCCAGGTCTATGCCCTGGCGCCTGTGGCGGTGTCGGGCCGGCTCGATGGTCTTCTCGCGGCCACGGGCGTCTGCCGCCTGGACGGCGGGGACGGGAGCGGCGAGGTGCGCTTCCTCGTGAAGAACGCCGCCGGCTACTTCCTGCTGGTCGGGGAGGACACCAGCTTCGAGCCAGTCGGGCCGGAGCAGGCGGACCTCTCCATCCCCGATGCGGGCGAGCCGTGGGGCGACCTTGACCTGGCCATGCTCTGATGCAGGAGACAGACGATGTCGCGCTGGATTCGGATTCGGGATGGCCGCGGCCGCGATGCACGGGTGAGGATGGAACCCGCCCACCGCCGCGGCCGGCCGAAGCTCCAGGCGTTCGACGGGCGGGCCGTCGAGGCCGCCCGGTTCATCAAGGCGCCGATGTCGAGGAGCTACGCGTTGCTTCGTCACCGCTGCTCCGACGGCGCGGAGCTTGCCGAACTGCTGATCGACGAGGACCCCGAGATCGACTTCGAGGCGACGGGACGAAGAACGGGGCCGACCGACCGCGTGCTCCTCGACCCTGACGGGAACGTCCTCTATGCGGCGGCGGAGGTCGAGGTCATCTGCGGCCGCGACGGCGTCGAGATGGAACGCCGCCTGCCGGCGGACACGCCGGCCAACGTGGACGGCGACTCGCCGCTCGTCTGGACGGGGCGGATGTTCCCCAGCTTGGAGGCGGCACGGCGCTTTGCCTTCAGCCGCGCCCTTCAGCTTCGCCACGTGGATGGCCTCACCTACGACTTCCTCTTCGGGATGGCGCGGGAGCTTGATCAGGCGGATGCCCTGGTCCTGGTGGGAGCGGGGCCGGGCGGACGCGACCCGATCCGCCTCGAGAGCAACGGCCTTCCCCATCGCGGGTTCCTGGAGGGCCGCGTGGACGGCGAGCGCTACCTGCTCGTGCTTCACCTGACGAACCTCGAACTGACGATGCCTGCGGAGGCCAACCTATGATCGCCCAGGAACAGGCCCGCTGGCAGCCGCTGGGGACCGGGCGCATCGCGCCCCAAGGCAGCATCGCCGACCGGGCGCTGGCGGAGCGTCTGGCCGCCTACAAGAGGCAGGTGGCCGGCCGCTATCGCAGCGTCTCGCCCGCGGACCTCGCCACGGCGCTCCCGCCGGGTCCCTACACCGTCTCCCCGAAGCTCGACGGCGAGACGTGGTTCCTCCGCGTTGCAGGCGCCGAGGCGTGGCTGTTATCCCCCAGCGGGAAGGTCATCGGCGATGTGCCGGCCACGGCAGAGGCCACCCGCCTCCTGGCGGGACGCGATCTCCTGCTGGCAGGCGAACTCTTCACCAATGGGTCAGGCAGGCGCCCACGCGTCCACGACCTCGCCGCGGCGTTGGGCGCGGGCGCCGGCGCCCCCATCGAGCACCTCGGCTTCGGCGCCTTCGACCTGCTGGAGGGCGGCGGCGAGGACGCACAACGCATGCCGTTCGTTCAACGGGCGGAGCGGCTCGCCTCCCTGCTCAATGGCGGCGAGCTATGCCGTTGCGTGCCCTTCGAACAGGTCGCCGATGCGCGCGGGCTGCTCGAGGCCTACGAGCGCCTGGTGACCCGCGAGGGCCACGAGGGTCTGGTCATCCGCTCTGCCGACGGGCAGGTGATCAAGGTCAAGCCGGAGATCACCATCGACGCGGCCATTGTAGGGTTCACGGAACGGGCGAGAGGCGGCGCGGCGGAACTGCTGCTGGCTCTCCTCCGGCCTGACGGGGTGTTCCAGCTTCTTGGGCGGGTGGACACGGGCTTCAGCGAGGTGGACCGACTGGAGCTGGCTGAGCGACTTCGCCCGCTGATGGTGGAGTCATCCCACCTCGCCGCCTCGCGTGCCGGGGCGCTCTTCCGCTTCGTGCGGCCTGAGGTGGTCGTCGAGGTCAAGTGCAACGACCTTCTGACGCTGAAGGCCAGCGGCGAACACGTCCGGCGGATGGCCCTGGCCTTCGACCCCAATGCCTCGCCACCCTGGCAGGCGCTCCTGCCTCTGCCCGCGGCGAGCATGATGCACGCCGTCTTCCGGCGGGTCCGCGACGACAAGGTTGTAGACGCCGACGGCGTCCGGTGGAGCCAGGTGACGGACCTCGTGGCCTTCGAGGATGCCGGCTTCGCGCAGGCTACGGAACTTCCCCGCTCGCAGGTCATCCGCCGCGAGGTGTTCACGAAGCGCGAGCGCGGCGCCCTGTCGGTGCGCAAGGCGGTTCTCTGGAAGACGAACAAGGAAGAGGCCGATCCCCTCTACCCACCCTTTGTGGCCTTCTTCACCGACTTCGCCCCGGGCCGGCAGCAGCCGCTCCGCACGGATCTCCGGGTCGCATCCACCGTGGAACGCATCCACGCCCTCGCAGACGCCTGGATCAAGCAGCACGTTAGCCAGGGGTGGGTCTGCCGCACGGCCATGACGGACTCATCGCCGCTTCCTGCCTCGTGCCACGGGATCGACGGCTTTCGCCTGGACCTGACGGCCTCCTTCGCCCGGACCTCCTCGGTGAACTTCCACGTTGCCGTGCGGCGGATGAAGGCACTCGCCGACGCGGGCCGCCTCACCGTCGAGAGCGACGAGAAGGGCCGCCCGCGGCACTACAGCCTGGCGATTCGCCAGGAGGCCCTCGTCGAAAACGTCCGCCGCATTGAGAGCCTCCATCGGGTCATCTCGCGCTGGAGCGGCGCGGAGGTCAGCGTCAACGGCGAGCCGCTCGCCTTTCATGACGTGCAAGGCGTCCTCAACGCCATCGCCGACGTCGCCTCGTGCTGGCGGCAGCAGAGGAAGCAGACGACCGACGGAGCGAACCCCTGCCGGGCCTGCTTCGCCCTCGGCTGCCAGCAGCTTCGGTTCGCGGCGTCGGCCGGCTTCCCCGGCATCCCCCGCGACCACCCGGCCTGGTACGCCGCGGGTAGCTTCGATGGGAAGGCCGTGACCCTGGACAAGCCAGCGCTCCTCGCCCAGCTTGACACGCGGCTCAACGAGTCGCTCGTCATCTGCCCCTTCTTCGACCGCGAGCACACCGAGCAGCGCATCCACGAGTTGCCCGACGCCCTCGACCCTGCCGCCGACCCGGCCCGCTGGGCCTTGGGCTATGCCATCGACACGCGGAAGCCGGCCTGGGTCTTCCCCAAGGCTGCCCGCCGACTGCCCTACGACGTGACCTTCCAGCCCGAGGCAGGGTCTCTCTTCCGACGCCCGGCGACGGCCGGCCACACGCTCGCCATGAACGGCCAAGGAGCGAGTCCCCTGCCCGCCTTGGCGCCTGGGCCGCACCGGAGCATCCCCGCGGCCCGGTACGCCGACGTGCGCGGCCAGGACGCCGCCGTGGAGGCCGTCCGCGACTACGCCGAGCTTCCCCTCAAGCACCCGGAGCTCTTCCAGCGCGTCGGCGTCCGACCCGGCCGCGGCATCCTCCTCTGGGGGCCGCCGGGCAATGGGAAGACGCTGCTCGCACGGGCCGTGGCCGGCGAGTCGGGCGCCCACATCGAGGTCATCTCCGGCCCCGAGGTCTTGAGCAAGTGGGTCGGCGAGGGCGAACGGCGCTTGCGGGAAGTGTTCCAGCGCGCCGCCCGCCTGGCGCCCTCGGTTGTCCTCATGGACGAACTCGATGCCATCGCCGGCGCCCGAGCCTCGGACGACGCCCGCCACCTGAGGGAACTCGTCTCTCAACTCCTCGTCCTCCTCGATGGCCTGGAGGATCGTGGCCGCGTCCTCGTCATCGGCACCACGAATCGGCCCCAGGACATTGACTCCGCGATCCTCCGCCCGGGCCGCATTGATCGCAAGGTCTGCCTCGGCCCGCCGAACGCCGGTGGCCGCGCTGCCCTCTTCGCCAAGCTCCTCGCCCCCATGCCCGTGGCCGAGGACGTTCATCCCGACGCTCTTGCGGCTCGGACCGCAGGCTTCACCGGGGCGCAAGTCGAGCACATCGTGAACGAGGCGGGGCTGCTGGCAGTCAAGGAGGCCATCGCAGGGCAACTGCCGGCGGACGGGGTCCGCGTCTCGATGAGGCACTTCCGGTGTGTGCCGAGGGGTCCCCTGGTTGACACCGGGCTCCGTGGATACTATCATCCTCACGGAGGACGCAACGCATGAGGACCTTCCGACAGTTCGCCGGGGGACTGGAAAGCCTTCCCATCGCGACGGCGTGGTACCTGGGCGATCTCGGCGAGGCGCGTGGGAAGCAGGAGCTGTTCACCCGCCAGTCGCCACAGAAGCTCAAGGCTCTCCGCGAGCACGCGCTCATCGAGAGCGCCGTGTCATCCACCCGCATCGAAGGCGTGGTCGTGGACCGGGCGCGCATCGGCACCCTGGTCTTCGGCAAGCCGCTCCTTCGTGACCGAGATGAGGAGGAGGTGCGGGGCTACCGCGACGCCTTGAGGCTCATTCACGAGCAGAGAGCGGGACTCGCCCTCAGCGAGGAGACCATCCTCCGACTTCATCGCCTCGTCCGCGGCGATGTCGCCGACGCCGGACGGTACAAGGAGCGGGACAGCGACATCATCGAGACCTACGCCGACGGGCGGCGGCGGGTCCGCTTCAGAACGGTGCCCGCGGCCGAGACGCCAGAGGCCATGCGCGAACTGGTCGAAATGTGGAGCGCGTGTCTGGAGGAACGCTGGGTCCCTCCGCTCGTGGCGCTGGCCGCGTTCAACCTCGACGTCCTCTGCATCCACCCGTTCCGCGATGGCAACGGCCGGGTGTCCCGCCTGCTGCTCCTGCTCCAATGCTACCACCTCGGCTACGAAGTCGGACGGTACATCAGCCTCGAGCGCCTGATTGAGGAGAACAAGGCGCGGTACTACGAGACGCTGGAGCAGAGCTCGCGACGCTGGCACGACGGGAAGCACGACGCGTGGCCGTACATCAACTACCTCCTCTGCACGGTGAAGGCGGCGTACCGCGAGTTCGAGGAGCGGCTGGGGCAAGTCACGGCGCCGCGGGGCGCGAAGACGGAGATGGTCCTCGACGCTATCCGGGAGGCAGCTGGGGAATTCCGCGTATCGCAACTCCAAGACGCTTGCCCAGCGGTCAGCATTGATCTGATTCGGCGGACGTTGAAGGAACTGCGGAAGGCGGGACGAGTGGAGTGCCTGGGCACGGGACGGGGCGCGCGGTGGCGGAGAACGGGCCCCCTGACGAACTAGGTAACATCGCTCAAACTAGGCAATAAAGTAGGTAATATGGGTGACTTGCGCCCCGCAAGGCAATGGCGGGGCCGTGTTCCGGCCGCCCCTGGCAGGTCTGGCGGTCGGCTCCCAGGCTGCCTCCACATCGCCAGAAAGCCTCGCCACTTCGCCCTTGATAACATCGCTCGGGAACGCCTTCATGTGTTGCGCGCCGTGGTGGTGAGGCCGTCAGGGGGACGGCCCCGCGACGGGGATTGAGTGGAAGGAGGCCATGATGGATGCTGCGTTGCGAGAGGAGATTGAGGGCCTGGCTGCCCTCGGGACGCCGGCGCTCAAGGCGAAGTACGTGCAGGCGTTCGGCGAGCGTTCGCGCTCGGGCAATGCCGCGTTCCTACGGAAGCGGATCGCGTGGCGGCTCCAGGCACGGGCGATGGGCGGGCTGTCGGAACGGGCACGCCGGCGTGCCGAGGAGCTGGCCGACGAAGCGGACCTGCGGACTCGCGCGCCGGGGCCGAGCCGCCGGAGCCGATCGTCAGGGGCGCCACGTGATGGCCGCGCCGATGCGTCGAGGCGGCGACGCGATCCTCGGCTGCCCCCGGTCGGGGAACTGCTCGTCCGCGAGTTCCGCGGGATGGCGGTCGCCGTGCGGGTGCTCGAGGACGGCTTCGAGTACCAGGGCCGGCGCTACGCCTCGCTCAGCACCATCGCCTGCGAGGCCGCGGGCACGCGGTGGAACGGATACCGGTTCTTCGAGCTGGCCTGAACCCGGCGCCGAGAGGCGCCAGGAAGGAGCAACACAAGGCATGTCCAACGGAAGACCAGGAGCAGGACAGGGGAGCCGCGAGCGGCCGGAGGTCCGCTGCGCCGTCTACACCCGCAAGAGCGCGGAGGAGGGCTTGGAGCAGGAGTTCAACTCGCTCGACGCCCAGCGGGAGGCGGCGGAGGCGTACATCGCGAGCCAGCGCTCGGAAGGCTGGACCCTGCTCCCCGACCGCTACGACGACGGCGGCTACACGGGGGCGAACGTGGACCGCCCGGCGCTCCAGCGCCTCCTCGCGGACGTCGAGGCGGGCCGCATCGAGTGCGTCGTGACCTACAAGGTGGACCGCCTGAGCCGTTCGCTCCTCGACTTCGCCCGGCTGATAGGGACCTTCGAGGCGCACGGCGTCAGCTTCGTCTCGGTCACCCAGCAGTTCAATACGGCCACGTCGGTGGGCCGGCTGATGATGAACGTGCTCCTGTCGTTCGCCCAGTTCGAGCGGGAGATCATCGCCGAGCGGACCCGTGACAAGATGTCAGCCGCCCGCCGCCGGGGCAAGTGGACGGGCGGCGTGCCGGTTCTCGGCTACGACGTGGCGCCGGAAGGCGGCCGGTTGCTCGTGAACCCCGAGGAGGCCGAGCGGGTCCGCGCCCTCTTTGCCCTCCACCTCGAGCGCCGAGGCTTGGTTCCCGTCGTCCAGGAACTGGAGCGGCGGGGGTGGCACAACAAGCGCTACCGGACCAGAGCGGGAGTGGAGCGCGGCGGCGGGCCGTTCACCAAGACGACCCTGCACAAGCTCTTGACGAATCCCCTCTACATTGGCCAGGTCCGCTCGAACGGCTCCCTTCATCCCGGCGAGCACGAGGCCATTGTGGACGAGGACGCCTGGCGGAACGCCCAGGACCTCCTCCACCGCAACGGGCGCAGCGGCCTACGCCGCCGGCGCCCCGGGCCGACGCCCCTCCTCCAGGGACTCCTCCACTGCCGGCCCTGCGGCAAAGCCATGACGCACTCGGTCGCGGCCCGTGGCACGCGGCGCCATCGCTACTACGTCTGCCAGACTGCCCAGCAGCGCGGCTGGGCCGCCTGCCCAACGAAGTCCGTGCCTGCCGAGAAGATCGAGGCGTCGGTCGTCGAGCAACTGCGCAGCCTGCTCGCGGCCCCAGGGGCGAACAACATCGAGGCCCTGGCGCCCTTCGGCAATGGGTGGGAAGCCCTGCCCCCGGCCGAACGCCGGCGCGCCGTCGCTCGGATCGTCGAGCGGATTGACTACGACGGCCCGTCCGGTAGGGTCGCCGCGGTCCTCCGGGATTTGCCCGACCACCGTGTCTCCCCAAGCGATGAGCGAGGAGAACAATGAGCCAACCCGCGCCCCCGTTGGAGGCCGCGCCCTTGGTCCGCCGCATCGAGTGGTCGCTTGATCCCACGGACGATGCCGCCCAGGGCGATGCGGTCCACACGCCTCCGCCCGAAGCGGGCAACGTCCCGCGCGTCGCCCGCCTCATGGCCCTCGCGGTCCACTTCGACGGCCTGGTCCGGCGGGGCGAGGCCGCCGACTTCGCCACCCTCGCCCGGTGGGGTCAGGTCACCCGGGCCCGGATGAGCCAGATCATGGACCTGCTCCACCTCGCCCCGGACATCCAGGAAGCCCTCCTGTTCCTGCCCCGCACGCAGAGGGGCCGCGATCCCA
>Ga0307378_10003213_pt1 | contig 24087 bp, 21 predicted proteins | sample UN1MG_FD_202238 | JGI IMG/M metagenome (GOLD analysis project Ga0307378, IMG submission 202238) | Soil microbial communities from Risofladan, Vaasa, Finland - UN-1 | ecosystem: Environmental > Terrestrial > Soil > Coastal area > Acid sulfate soil | place: Finland: Risofladan, Vaasa | collected...
GACAAATCAAAAGGATGAAATCGGCCAGGTGGATACGAGAGAATCTGCTGAACTCTTAGAGCAAGTCCCGGCGCGCCGGGATTAACCGCTAGGTCGTAGGTTCGAGTCCTACTCGGGGAGTTGTAAGTCGTTGATATGAAACGGTTTATATATTGCGACACAATCACTCCAAATATCCTACTACCGTTTTATACCGTTTTAAAACGGTACATACTGTTTTGGCTACTTTGCGGTTGGGACTCGAAACCTTTTTGGGGATTGAAGTTACCGCTCTTTTCGAACGTTGAACCTATCGGTGTTGCATACGCTCGATCTTAATACATATGTGGGATCAAACCAGATAATCCTCACGGGGAGGACTGAAGAAGTCGATTACCTGCCCAGCCTCGATTACCTCGAACGAGTGTTGTGTATTGCCGGGGATAGAGTAAGTATCGCCGGTTTTTAGTATCTCATCAACATCTCCCGACTTGAGTCGATATTTGCCAGAAATTACATAACCGCTCTGCTCTTGAGGGTGTTGGTGGAACGGCACGAAATTATCAGCCGTATAGTTCATGCGGCTAACCATAGATTTCTCGCCCACTGCAAGCATATCGAACGAAACTCCCTTGAATTTGCCTTGTTTTGCGTCCTTTGATTTTACGATCATAGTAACGTCCTCGTTAAAGAGCAGCTCTTTCTCATGATGCTTAAGATGGTGGATTGTAATACTGGAGACAATGAGATCGAACGAGTCCGCTGGAAAATCCAGTTCATTAATATCCGCCTGACAATACTCAATTCTATCATTATTCTCCAGCCTGCTTTTGCATTGGCTAATAACCTTCTCTGATATGTCCACCAGAACCTTTTCAGCATTCGGATATGTCTTTACAATAAGCTCTGATAGATTTCCGGTTCCACAACCTAATTCAAGAATACGTTTAGGCTTGAAATCTTTTGGGATGTATTGAAAAATCGCCCACAACATTTCAGGATAGCGTGGCACTGCTCGATGAATTAACTTGTTGTAATCTTCACTCACAGTATTATAAAATTGCTCTACGCTGGATAATAATTCTTCTTCCATTATCTAATTTCTTTCATGGCATCTTATCTCCCATTAAGGCACCTTTTATCATAGGTTCAACGCAGATCCCGGAAAAACATACGAATGTCTTCCACGAGCAAGTCGGGCTCTTCAAGTGCAGCAAAGTGTCCACCTGAGGGCATAACGTTCCAGTACGTAACGTTATATAATTCCTCAATCGATTTACGATGCGTCTGCGGCACGCTGCGCGATAATGTGAAACCTGTGGGCACAGTGACCTTTTCTTCGGGCACCCACTTCGGCCCCGTTGCACGGATTTCGTAGTATAAGCGCATCGACGAGGTAATGGTCTGGGTGACCCAGTAAATCATAATATTGGTCAGAAGCTCATCTTTGGTGAATTTCTTCTCCACGTTGCCGCCGCAATCGCTCCATCCGTGGAACTTCTCTACAATCCATGCAGCCAGTCCCGCAGGGGAATCGTTGAGTGCATAGCCCAGAGATTGTGGTTTGGTGGCCTGGATGGCCGCATAGCCTTGGTTCATTTTCTCCAGGTCCTCTGTTTCTTTAGGCGACAATTCTTCCGCCTCCTCTGTCGATGTCTCTTCGGGAGCATCGCCCATGTTAAGGTGAAGGCCTTTTACGTGGGCGGTGTCTATAGCGGCCAGCCATGCCGAAATAACACCCCCCCAGTCCCCTCCCTGAGCGCCATATTGGGTGCAACCAAGTTTTGCCATCAGTTTTGCAAATATCTCGGCCATCTGCCTGCACTCGAAACCGGATTCTTTAGGTGCATCCGAAAAACCGTAACCGGGTATCGAAGGACATATTACATGGAAGGCATCTTCAGCTCGGCCGCCATGCCCGACAGGATCGGTCAATGGCCCAATGATCTTTGTAAACTCCACGAAGGATCCCGGCCATCCGTGTGTAATGATAAGAGGAATAGCGTTTTTCTCTTTGGAACGCTGGTGAATGAAATGAATACCCAGGCCATTGATTTTCGTACGAAAATGGTCAAAGCGGTTCAGGGCGCGTTCCTGCGCTCGCCAGTCAAAGCCGGTGCGCCAATATGCACACAGCTCTTTAAGATATGACAGGTCGGTGCCGTAGCTCCAGCCTGCATCCTCGATTTGATCCGGAAAGCGTGTTCTTGCGAGCCGGTCACGCAGGTCATCTAGTACTGCCTCAGAAACATCAATTGTAAAAGGTTTTACTGGATCATTGTGTCCCTTTGCCTGGATTTTTCCAGCCTGCTCCAAGCTCGCCACCCCGCCCACCGCAGCTGCTGACACTTTCATGAATTCCCGCCTATTGATGCCAGCCCGCCTATCTTTCTTGCTCATATCTAATTCCTCCACGATTATACCCCTTCCCACTTGCCAACAAGCCACTTGCTCCATTCGTCGTCGAGAGGCTTCGGCTGAAACGAAGTTGATCCACTTTCTTTCGCCATCTCTTTTTCCTCATTTATCGCATATGAGCTTAAACTTATCATTACAACACGCAATAGAATTGATAGCCTTTTCATTTTGAGACCTTTCATTTTTTAACATTAATTGGCGGAATCCTATCTTACTATTCAACTAAACGTGAGCCATAAATCGGCGGTGGCCTCCAAATTCAATCGAACCGTCTTATCCAACGATGCCGCCAGCCAGCGCTTTTCCGGCGTCATCGTTCCGAGCGCAGCAAGCAGATTGGTGTCGACGTCCTCGGTCGAGTTTTCCTCCTTCCAGAAGGCCGCGAGCGTATTCGAAATAGTCAGCAATCTGTCGCAAAGAGGATTGAGTTTGAGATTTCGCTGATGACAGACATAAGGCCTCTCTGGGCGTAGCTCTCCTCCGATTGTCTTCAGCAGAGTAACAATACTTCCGACGAAATCCCAGTTGCACGGCTCCAGCATATCTATAGCCATGGCCAGTGACATCTTAGCCTTCCGGCCGTCCACCGTATCATGTATGATTATATCTTTTGTTTGCTCCAGAAATTCGGATGCATCTTTGTAATGTTCCCCCGGAGGATGTGCCCCCGGGACACCAATATCCCTGAGATCAAACACCATCATATGATAAGGTTGGCTCGGCTCCAGTGCACTCCTTACCTTATCAACTATTCGCTCAACCTGCCACACCTTCAGTGGACTGGCTTGGCCAATATAGCTTAACAGCTTCTCTGCACAGATGTCGCCGAGCTTTAAATCTGTGTCTTTGACCGCTGTATCCTCGCACCAGCGGGATAGTATCTGGTAACAATCCTCCAGTTCCTTTTTACGCTGTGGCGGTCTTTCATTTGATTCTTTTGGGCACTGTCCAGATCCGATAGCACCGATTATAAGTTCAGCCTCCTTGTCGGCCTCGTGATAGCACGCTTCATAACGTGTAATAAGCTCTCTAATCCGAGTCGTCTGCTCATCCAGAGAAGCAATCGAGTCTTCCATCGCATCGATTTCGAGCATCTCGGCATCCGGTTCAATGCCACAAGCCTGACAGTACACTCTGAAGGAATTACTCATATCATCTCCTATCGTAACTTTAACTGTGACTTACCATGTAACTTTGTAAAACCTCTATCCTCCATCCATCACGCCAATATCATTCATTTTCATACCAAGTCGAGACGCATGATAATCCGGTCCCTCACCCTTTCGGGGGAAATACCAACCGCCTTTGCCTGCTCCTCAAGCTTACTTAACCACTCATCCTGGCCCTGTAAAACCGGGTGAGGATATCGGTCGGCGATATGGAATCTCAGCTTCTCCCAGAACTTATAGCCCGGCGTGACGTCATAGACCAAGGGAAGCTCCTCAAGAGCATCAGCCTCAATATGTTCCCAACCCTTTGCCCCGGCCCATTGGATCAAGGCCTCGGCCATGCGTGTTCCGATACCTTTTCGCTGGTAGGGATTTTCAGCTCGGCGAGAACTCCCTGTCATCAGGCAATTAACCGAGAGTGTCTTGTCTTCGATGGCTGTAAGCTCGGGAAAATCGTTGTCGGCAAACCCATCGGCCGGGCCCTCCGGAGGACCCTGCTGAAGGCACAGGTATCCACCGTGCATAGCGCGGACCACCTTCGGATAGAAACGAAGCTGTCCTACAACCTTCTCGCCGTCGCGCGCGACAATAGCGCAAGTGCCATAAGTTTGGATGAGCTTCCTTAAGAGCGGCATGTTCCGGTCGCGATAACGTTCCCATGGCATCGTACTCGTCTCCGTCCATAGATCGATCGTCTTGCATGAAAGCGGCCCTCCTTGCAGACAGCGCCACACGATGAACTCTTCCGTCATCGGTTCGACTACAACGTCTTCAATCATGTTGATCTCCCTTCACAATCATTCTCAAAGATCATAGCCATAAAAGACGGCTGCTGTTTCCTTATGGCCGGCAAACCAGCGATCGTTCGTACCGCAGATGCGAAAACCATTGTTGATGAGCAACTCAATCAGCGAACAGGCGTTAGGATTGGGCGTGCCGAAGTCCATCATAACCCTGGCACCGCCCTTTTTTGCCGCTTTGAGCATTCCTTTAAGCAAGGCGGTGCCGTATCCTTTTTCCCTTTCGGTCTCATCCACCGTCAAATCCCATATCCACGCCATTTTGTTCCAGGCCCAGAAGTTGATGATCCCGAGACCAACTACTGTGCCGCTGTCATCCTCAATGACTAACCACTGGGTACCATCCTGCTTAAGTAGCTTTTTAAGTTCTTCTGCTGTGCGCACACAACTGATCTTTGCACAACGTGCGGTATCACTTGCCTTTGCCCGGCGAACCTTCATATTCCCACTCCCGGTCTCGGAAAATAACCTTTAGCAAAGCTTCCCATGCTTTGGGCCGCCGCTTTGGCACACTCGGCCCTGGACAGCGAGCTTCGCCTGACACGCTTAATCGGTTTGCTATGATAGTCCTTCTGAAAAGCTTTGACACGCTCGACGTCGCCGCTGCGCCAAACTCGCCAGCCGCGCCAGTCACGTTCAACATCATCAACCAGCCCCTCATCCAGCCACCTTAGAAGAGTACTCTTGGATACGCCAATACGCTTCGCTGCTTCAACGGTACTTAGCATCAATTTGTCTCCAATTAAAGTAAATATATTTAATATATTTATATAGTATCCCGTTCTTGTCAAGACCTTTTAATTGAAAATTTAAGAATCTGTTATTTCGGATAAAAACAGCTCTACCGTTTTATACCGTTTTGCGCTGCAAATACCGCGATAGAATGCGAAGAAACGCGAAAGAATGCGAACTCTTGCGAAAATCCAAAAACTTGCTAAGATACTGAAAACAATAGACTTTTGGGCTTTTTGGCAGTTTTCCGAACGCTTCCTGTTAACCGCTAGGTCGTAGGTTCTCCCGATATGCGTCGGGATACTCGGGGAGTTTTCACGGGGGAGTTGATTCCACATACTTGCTGAAGATAGATGACAAGTTAGACCTAAACTGCAAAAAATCGCGTTATTTTCCTGAACCCAATATACTCCCGTGGGGTATATTAATAATAAACATAAAAGGGGTTTGAAATGAGCAAAAATCCAAGCCACAATGACAACTTGGTCGCTTTGCGGCGCATTGAGGGGCAAATTCGCGGTGTTCAAAGAATGATCGAAAATCACAAATACTGCATTGACATTTTAAACCAGATATACGCCATTAAAGGGGCTATTGGCCGTGTGGAAGAAAAGATTTTACAAAAGCACTTTCAACACTGCGTAACTGATGCTATTAAAAGAACATCTGAAAAAGAAAAACAACAAAAGCTGGATGAAATTCTAAAACTGATACATCAAACACGCAGAGGATAAAAAATTGTTGCAAGAAAGGGTTTACGTGTATAATTAAGAGGTTGCACCATATAAATTAAGGGGCTAAGAATATGAAGGAACAACTCTTTCTGGCTGTTTTGGTGATTGTGCAAGTCTTTTTACCATCTATCCGGGCTTCGCAGCAGCCAAACGATATGAATAATCTGCAAACCCTTCAAGATTACCTGCGCTATGCATCACTGAATAATGCCGAATTGAAGGCAAAGTTTTACGAGTGGAAAGCCGCGATTGAACAAATTCCTCAGGCTAAATCATTGCCAGACCCGGCATTTACCTACGGTTATTTAATCGAGGAGGTTGAAACGGCGCGGGGTCCTAAGTCGCAAAAACTCCAATTGATGCAGGTTTTTCCGTGGTTCGGGACAATCGAAGCCAGAACCGATGCCGCCGCAGCCGCAGCAAAGGCGGCGAAAAAACGATACGACGCAGCCAAGTTAGGGCTGTTCTTTGAGGTTAAAGACGCATTCTTTGAATATGTGTATCTGGCAAAAGCGGTTGAGATAGCACAGGAGAATCTCGAACTTGTCAGGCATTTTGAGGAAGTCGCGCGGACGAAATACACGACCTCGGCGGCAGCACACCCGGATGTGATACTCGCACAGGTGGAACTGGCGAAAATGGAGGATGCGTTGAGAAGCCTCGAAGAATTGAGAAGGCCGATATCGATTCGACTGGTTGCCATTCTCAACCGCAGAGATCTCGGATTGCTGCCCTGGCCGGAAAAAAAGGAATTCCAGGCGGTTATGCTCGACCGTCAGAAAGTGATAGAAATGCTCCGATCGAACAATCCTGAGCTTCAGGCGTTTGATTTCGAATTAGAAGGCGCGAGAAGCAGAATTGAGCTGGCAAAAAAGAGGTTCTACCCTGATGTGGGCGTTGGCCTCGAGTGGATGACAAACGGGGCGATGATGGATGCGAAGCTAAGAGACAGCCAAAGGGATGAGGTGATGCTTATGTTTGGCTTGAACCTGCCTATTTGGCGTAAAAGCTACAGCGCGGGACATTTGCAGGCCCGTGCGGATTTGAACAGGACATTGCACGAGAAAAAGCAGGCGGAGAATACTTTCGTTGCCCGTGCCGCTCAAGCTTTGTATGATTTCGAGGACAGTGACAGGAAGCGAAGGCTCTATGGAGATGTCCTGATACCAAAGGGCGAAGAGCTGCTGGGAGCATCGGAGACAGCCTATAAGGCCGGCGCGGTCGATTTTCTGAGCTTGATTAACGCTCAGCAGAAACTGCTTGAGTTTCAATTATATTATGAAAGGGCCATGACCGATAACCAACAGGAACTGGCCAGACTGGAAATGCTCGTAGGAGCTGAGTTGTAGTGGAGAGAAGAAAGAAACGAGGTGGTTCTTATGAAGACCGGGACTATAAGATTTTCGACAACAACAATGACGATGTTGGCACTTCTGCTGTTGACGTCTTGTTTTCCAAGTGTCGTCCTGGCGGATGAAGCAGGTGAACATGAAAGCAAATCTGATATCTCGCTTATCTCTTTCATTCGCCCGTTGGGGATATGCGCGCTGGGGTTTGCGCTGGTGACATTTACGACAGGATTGTTCCGAAGAAAGCTGGGAAAACGGTTTCTAAAAGTCCACCGCGCCTTAGCCTTGCTCACGGTGGGATTCGCTCTCTGTCACGGCATTTTGGTATCGGCGCTGTTTTAGGCGACCGGACTTGGACAACGCGAAGTTAGTTGTTGAAGGGGAATTTTTTTTAGAACAAGATCCTACTAAATAGGTATGAAATAGGAAGATTAGAAAGTGGTCAGCATGAGAAACTCAATGCTAAAAACATGGTTCGGTTGGAATAGCCTCAGGATCGTCCTGATTATCGCCGCGGCCTTTCTCTTGGGTTATGTGGTCAGGAGTTTCAGGGGCCCGGTTCAGCCGGTTATCGAACACATTCACACGTCTGATTCGAGCCAGGATGGGCAACAATGGTGGACCTGCTCGATGCACCCGCAGATTCACCAGCCCAAGCCGGGCAAGTGCCCTATATGTTTTATGGATTTGATACCTGTCACTTCGGCCGCTGGTGACATCGGCGAGCGGCAGATTTCCTTCTCTCAGGAGGCCATCAAGCTGATGGAGGTCGAGACCACGCCGGTCGAGCGGAAATTTGTCGATGCCGAGATTCGCATGGTAGGCAAGGTCGATTACGATGAGACGCGTGTGAAAAATATCACGGCCTGGGTGCCGGGCAGAATCGACCGCCTTTACGTTGACTTTACCGGCATCACGGTCAGCAAGGGCGATCATATGGTCGACCTTTACAGTCCCGAGCTTATCAGTGCCCAGGCTGAGCTGCTCCAGGCTCTCAAGGCGGCCGGCAACGTCAGGACCGGGACATCCGAGATGGTGACACGAACCACCTTGGCAACGCTGGAGGCGTCCAGGGAGAAACTGCGGCTGCTCGGTCTGAACGATGAGCAGATCGGCAAAATCGAAAGCTCCGGCAAAACCGTTACTCACATTACGATTTACTCGCCGATGGGCGGCGTTGTCATCCATAAGAACGCCGCCGAAGGGCTCTACGTTGAGACGGGGACACAGATCTATCAGGTAGCGGATCTTTCGCACTTGTGGGTGAAGCTGGATGCTTACGAATCGGACTTGTCCTGGATTCGGTACGGCCAGAATGTAGAATTTACAGCCGAGGCCTATCCGGGAGAAGTTTTCAAAGGCAAAATCAGCTTTATCGATCCGGTGCTCAACGACACCACGAGAACCGTAAAGCTACGGGTGAATGTGGATAACGCCGATGGCAAGCTCAAGCCCGGGATGTTCGTAAGAGCGACCGTTCGCTCCGGCGTCGCCGAGGGCGGGCGGATTATGGACCCGGACATGGCGGGCAAGTGGATTTGTCCGATGCACCCGGCGGTGGTTAAGACCGAAGCCGGAAGCTGCGATATCTGCGGCATGGACCTGGTGACGACTGAATCGCTCGGCTACGTAGTCGATACGCCCAATGAAGCGCCGCTGGTGATTCCGGCATCGGCGCCTTTGATTACGGGGGTCCGCGCCGTGGTTTATGTTCGGCTGCCGGATAAAGAAAAGCCGACCTTCGAAGGACGGCAAGTGACTCTCGGGCCCAGGGCCGGAGAGCATTACCTGGTCAAAGAAGGTTTGACCGAGGGCGAGCTTGTCGTAACCAAAGGAAACTTCAAAATTGATTCGGCACTTCAGATACAGGCCAAGCCCAGCATGATGAGCGCCGAGCCTGCCCGGACGACAACGGAACATCAACAGGGCGGCGAACAGGGGCGCGAAATTATTAAGGTACCGAGTGCGTTCCGCAAACAGCTCTGGGGTGTTGTTGAAAAGTATTCGGCGCTGCATGAGGCGCTGGCCGGCGACGATAAGAACGGCGCCGTCAAAGCAGCAGAATCTGCGATAGAGCCACTGTCTCAGGTTGATATGAGTCTGCTAAGCGGAGAACCTCACAATGTATGGATGGCTCGCAACGCCGGGATGAGCAAAGCGCTAGATGCGGTACAAAAAGCTGCCGACATTGACGCTGCACGCAAAGCGTTTGAGATGCTCTCTAATGAGTTGATTGCCGTGGTCGAGCAATTCGGGATTCTCGAAACTCAGCAGCTCTATCGGATTCATTGCCCGATGGCGTTTAACAAAAAGGGAGCGGACTGGCTGCAAGCGGATAAGGAAATACGAAATCCTTATTTCGGAGCTTCCATGTTAAAGTGCGGCGAAATTGTCAAGACAATAAGTGCAATAACAAGATGAAGCGAAATTATGGAAACCTAATTTTAATTTTTAAGGAGACAGAAAATGAACGCGAAAAAGAAACATTTGATCACAGTGTTGTTGCTTGCAGGATTGCTGCTTGTCGGGCTGGTTGTGGTCGATGGCTGCAAGAAGTCAGAGCCTAAACCTGAGGCACCCGCGGCACCCGCGCCACCGGCAACACCGGCTACACCGACAATGTCACAGGCTGCCGAAGAAACGGCGAGCCAGAAAGTCCAGACCGTTGAGCAGACCACTTGCCCGGTCATGGGCGGAGCAATTGATAAGGCGTTTTTCACCGAGTACAAGGGCAAGAAGGTGTATTTCTGCTGCGAAGGATGCAAGGAGAAATTCGAAGCTAGTCCTGAACAGTATATTGCGAAGCTGCCGCAGTTCAAACAATAAAAATAGACGCAGGGACCAATGAACGAGCGACTGACAAACATCGATGGCCAGTCTGCAGGTCCGGTGGGCAAGCTCATCCGCTTTTGCCTTGAGAATAAGCTTGTCGTTTGGCTGTGGGTAATATTTGTGATCGGATGGGGCGTCGTAGTAGCCCCATTTGATTGGGACATCGGGGATCTGCCCCGCAATCCGGTGGCGGTGGATGCCATTCCGGACATCGGGGAAAAGCAGCAGATCGTCTTTACCGAATGGATGGGGCGTTCTCCACAGGACGTCGAGGACCAGATCAGCTATCCATTAACCACCGCGCTTCTCGGCGTCCCGGGTGTCAAGACCATCCGCAGCTACTCGATGTTCGGCTTTTCCAGCATTTACATCATATTCCAGGATAAAGCGGATTTCTACTGGACCCGCGGCAGAGTTCTGGAGAAGCTAAACAGTCTTCCCGCCGGGACACTACCCGAAGGGGTCCAGCCCGCATTGGGGCCTGATGCAACCGCTCTTGGACAGGTTTTCTGGTACACCCTCGAGGGCCTTGACCCGTCCGGCAACCCCGCCGGCGGATGGGACATGGATGAGCTGCGGACCGTCCAGGACTGGTACGTGCGCTACAGTCTGCTCAGCGCCGAAGGGATCGGTGAAGTCGCTTCCGTGGGGGGATTTGTCAGGGAATATCAGATCGATGTGGACCCGGATGCGATGCGGGCACACCAGGTTGGGCTGGAGGAGATATTCAATGCGGTAAGAGCGTCAAATATCGACGTTGGCGCTCAGACGATCGAGATTAACAAGGTCGAGTACGTGATTCGCGGCTTGGGCTTTATCAAGAAATCGTCAGACATAGAAAAAACCGTCGTAAAGGTCAACGAGAATGTCCCTATCTGCATCAAGGACATCGCGAAGGTCTCGTACGGGCCTGAACTTCGACGCGGTGCACTGGATAAAGCCGGCGCCGAAGCCGTGGGCGGCGTGGTCGTTGTCCGCTACGACTACAATCCCCTTGAAGCTATTAAAAACATAAAGAAAAAAATCGAGGAGATTTCGCCGGGACTTCCCAAAAAGACTTTGTCCGACGGCACGGTTTCACAAGTGAGCATTGTGCCGTTTTACGACCGCACCGGCCTTATCTATGAAACACTCGGCACGCTCAATACGGCCATTGTTGAGGAAATACTGGTTACGATAATCGTCGTTGTCGTTTTGGTGCTGCATCTGCGAAGCTCAATACTGATTAGCGGCCTGCTTCCTCTGACCGTCTTGATGTCTTTTATCGCCATGAAGACGTTTAAGGTGGATGCGAATATCGTCGCCCTTAGCGGTATTGCGATTGCCATCGGGACGATAGTCGATATGGGCATCGTTATCTGTGAGAACATCCTGCGGCATCTCGATGAGGCGCACCCCGATGAAGACAAGCTGGAGGTAGTCTATAGAGCGGCAAACGAGGTTGGCGGTGCGGTCCTGACGGCGGTCGCGACGACCGTGGTCGGCTTCCTGCCTGTCTTTACGATGACCGGGGCGGAGGGCAAACTTTTCAAGCCGTTGGCTTTTACTAAAACCTTCGCTTTGATCGCTTCGATCATAACGGCGCTGACGATCATTCCGCCGGCCGCCCATATTCTTTTTACCGTAAAATTTTCTCCCAGGAGAGCTAAGAGGTACATATTAGGCGGACTTCTAATTGCAGCATCTGTTGTGGCGGCTATTTGGCTGGAAGTGTGGATAGGCGTTCTTATCGGCGCGATCGGACTTTATCATCTTTTGAGTGACCGCATCCCGCAGAGGGCCAGAAGCCGGCTGCCTTTGGTTGCCAATATTATAGCTATTCTCTTGGTGGGCGTAATCCTTGCCCGTCATTGGCTGCCGCTTGGACCTGAGAATGGGATCATTCGCAATTTGATATTCGTCGTTTTACTTATCGGCGGCTTGCTGCTTTTCTTTAAAGTCTTCCAAATGTTCTACCCCCGAATTTTGGGATGGTGTCTGGCTCACAAGGCGCTTTTCCTGAGTATTCCTTCGGCGCTTCTGGTTCTCGGAGTAGTGATCTGGCTGGGTTTTGCAAGGGTCTTCTTTTTTGTGCCCCAGCAGTTCAGATCGAACAGTGTGTATTTGAAGGCTATCCATACCTTCCCGGGATTGGGCAGGGAATTCATGCCGCCCCTGGATGAAGGCTCGTTCCTGTATATGCCCACGACCATGCCTCATGCTTCCATCGGAGAGTGTCTGGACGTGCTGCAGAAGCAGGATATTGCGTTTACATCCATTCCCGAGATTGAGCTGGCCGTTGGAAAAATCGGTAGGGTGGAATCTTCCCTTGATCCGGCACCGATATCCATGATCGAAACAATTATCAATTATAAGCCTGAGTATATCGTCGACAAAGATGGACATCGCATCCGTTTCAAGTACGATAAGAAGACAGAAACATTCCCCCGCGACCCGAACGGCGCGCTGATCCCGGATACTCAAGGCCGGCCGTTCAGGCAATGGCGCGACCATATCAAAAGCCCCGATGACATCTGGGATGAGATTGTCAAAGCCGGGCATATTCCCGGCACGACGTCCGCGCCGAAACTCCAGCCGATTGCGGCCCGAATCGTGATGCTGCAAAGCGGGATGCGCGCCCCAATGGGGGTCAAGGTCAAAGGGCCCAATCTCGAATCGATAGAGCAAGTGGGTCTTGAGATAGAGCGGTTCCTCAAAGAGGTGCCGAGCGTCGAGCCGCTGGCGGTGTTCGCGGATCGCATTGTGGGCAAGCCTTATCTGGAAATTGATATCAACCGCGAAGCCATTGCTCGCTACGGCTTGAGCATCAGACAGGTTCAGGATGTGATTGAGGTGGCGTTGGGCGGCATGCGCGTTACCACTACCGTTGAGGGACGCGAGCGCTACCCCGTCCGCATCAGATATATGCGTGAGCTGCGTGACCAGATCGAAACGATGGGCAAGATACTTGTTCAGGCGGCTGACGGGGCGCAGGTGCCGCTTATCCAGTTGGCGGAAATTCGCTATGTACGGGGCCCCATGGAGATAAAGAGCGAAGACACGTTCCTTGTGGGATATGTGTTGTTCGATAAAAAGCCCGGTTATCCCGAGGTCGATGTGGTCGAGCAGTGCCAGCAGTATTTGAAAGACAAGATCGATACCGGCGAGTTTGCGCTGCCCACCGGCGTCAGTTATGCCTTTGCCGGCAGCTACGAGAATCAGATTCGCGCCCAGAAAACACTTGCGCTGGTTATCCCGCTGTCGCTTTTCGTCATCTTTATGATCCTGTATTTTCAATTCCGCACGGTGCCGACGAGCCTTCTGGTATTTTCCGGGATCATTGTTGCCTGGGCCGGGGGCTTCTTGATGATATGGTTTTATGGTCAGCCGTGGTTTCTCGATTTCAGCATGTTCGGCGTCAACATGCGCCAGCTTTTCCAGGTGCATCCGATCAATCTGAGCGTAGCAATCTGGGTGGGATTCCTGGCGCTGTTCGGGATCGCTTCGGATGACGGCGTTGTCATGGGGACCTATCTGGAGCAAATGTTCAGCCGAATGAAGGTTGACAACGTTGCTGATGTGCGTAAGGCCGTGATTGCCGCCGGTCAGCGGCGGATTCGCCCCTGCCTGATGACAACCGCCACGACGATCCTGGCGCTGATCCCGGTCCTGACTTCCACGGGGCGCGGCTCGGATATTATGGTGCCGATGGCGATCCCTTCCTTTGGTGGAATGACAATCGAGATCCTTACGATGTTGGTCGTGCCCGTTCTTTATTGCTGGATAAAAGAGCTCAAAATCCAAAAGTAATCAGACCTTTGGAGAAAGTTGGCCTGGAAAACCAGTTTTACGATTCCGAAACAAAGAGCGGCAATACCAAGAGCTTCAGTTCAAGAACGGGGTCTACACCGGCGTTTTGCTTAACTGGAACAGGCAATTGTACCCTTGCAAAATATATTAAAACAGCGTATAAATTAAGCTGTTATGGCACGAGATGTAAGTAAACGGATTGAGCAAATTCGCAAAGAAATTCGGGAGCACGACTATCTCTATTACGTGCTCAATCAGCCGAAATTCAGCGACCGACAATACGACAGACTCTTCAGAGAGCTTAAGAACCTGGAAGAGGTGAACCCGCAATTCATAACCGCTGATTCTCCTACTCAACGTGTTTCCGACAGTCCCCTGGAAGGTTTCGCCACCGTCAGACACGCCGTTCCGATGTTGAGTCTGGACAACACTTATAATGCCGATGAACTAAGGGCTTTTGATGAGAGGGTTACAAAGCAGCTCGGCAGCAGAGATTACGACTACGTGGTCGAGTTGAAAATCGACGGGCTTGCGATAAGCCTTCGCTACGAACGCGGCACCCTCGTCACGGCTGCGACTCGCGGCAACGGTGAAGTGGGTGATGACGTCACTGCGAATGTACGTACAATAAGAGCTGTCCCGCTTGTATTATTGGGCGGCAGCAAAATTCCCGCCGTGCTTGAAGTTCGCGGCGAAGTCTATATGCCCACAAGCGCTTTTATCGAGTTGAATAAACTTCGCACTGAGGCCGGTGAACCGGCCTTCGCCAATCCGCGAAACGCCGCGGCAGGCTCCCTGAAACTGCTGGATGCGAGAATCACCGCTGCCAGGAATCTGTCTTTCTTCGCTTATGCCACCGGCCAGTTTTCTGAGCCTTTAGCGGAAAATCACTACCAAAGCCTCCAGAGATTCAAAGAACTTGGCCTGCCCGTAAATCCTAACATAAAACAAGCCGGAGACATCGACGAAGCAATTGATATTTGTTCGGGCTGGAGCGACAAGCGAGCGACACTTGATTACCAGATCGACGGAATGGTGATAAAGATAAATCGCTTCGAGCAGCGGGACATACTCGGTGCTACCGGCCGTGCGCCACGATGGTGCATCTCCTACAAATTCGCCGCCGAGCAGGCTGAAACCATCGTTGAATCGATCGACGTTCAGGTCGGCAAAAGCGGGATTTTGACGCCGGTGGCGAATCTGAAGCCCGTGCAGTTGGCAGGGACAACGGTCAAACGGGCAAGTCTGCATAATTTCGATGAGCTCAAGCGTCTCGATGTTCGCTGCGGGGACACGGTCATGATTGAAAAGGCCGGTGAGATAATACCCCAGGTCGTTGAAGTAAAAACTCTATTGAGACCTGCAGATTCAATACCCTTCAAAGTACCTAAAAAGTGTCCGAACTGCGGCTCTCCTGTAGCCAAAGACGAAGATGGTGTCTATATCCGATGCCTCAATCCGGGCTGCCTGGGACAATTGAAAGAGCGCCTGAAATATTTCGCGGGGCGAGGCCAGATGGATATCGAAAACCTCGGGACGGCCCTGATCGAGCAATTAGTTGAGGCCGGCCTGGTAAAAAATTTCGCAGACCTTTACAAACTACAGAAATCTGAGCTAATCGGCCTGGAACGAATGGCTGAAAAAAGCGCCAATAATATAATAGAAGCGTTAGAAAAGAGCAAAACTCGGCCTTTATGGCGTTTTATTGCGGCTTTAGGCATCCGTCATATCGGGGGGCAGTCGGCACAAATATTGGCCGAGCACTTTAGCTCCCTGGAAGCCCTGATGGAAGCGGGCGAGCAGGAACTCGCGGATATTGACCAAATCGGGCCGACAATGGCAAAGAGTGTTTATGAATATTTTCGCGATCCTGAGAATCGCCTGGTCGTTGAGCAGCTATTGGCTGCCGGAGTAAGGCCGGAGCAGCCTCAGACACGGCGCTCGTATAAACTGGCGGGAAAGGCAATTGTTGTTACTGGTACTTTGAAGAATTTCAGCCGCCAGCAGGCCCAGCAGGTAATCAGACAGGCGGGGGCAAAGTCATCCGGCAGCGTCAGCAAAAAAACAGATTTCGTGCTGGCCGGCGAGAATCCGGGAAGCAAACTCGAAAAAGCAAAGAAACTTGGTGTCGAGATAATAGATGAAAAGCAGTTTATGGAAATGATTGAAGATTAGCCTCAGAGGAAGTCATCGAGATTTACTTTGTTGACAAACAGTTCAAATTTTGCTCGAATTGGGGAATATGAACACGGCTCAAGACAAATGACCGAGGCTCAAAAGGATACGGTAAATGAGTACCCAGGATGAGAAATATATGCAGATGGCGTTGAATCTGGCCATGCGAGGGATCAGTTCGGTAGAACCGAATCCCGCGGTCGGAGCCATTATCATAAAAGCCAATCAGATTATCGGCAAAGGCTGGCATAAGAAATTCGGGGGTCCCCATGCAGAAATAAACGCTCTGGATGATTGCGCTAGTTTAGGCGTTAAGCCCAATGGCGCTACGATGTATGTTACCCTCGAACCATGCTCTCATCAGGGCAAGACCGGCCCCTGCACGGAAGCTATTATTGCAGCCGGATTAGCGAAAGTCTTCGTCGCAACGACCGATCCGTCGGAGCACTCCAACGGCAAAGGCATTGAGCAATTACGACAGGCAGGAATTGATGTCCAGACCGGAATCTGTGAATATCAGGCTAAATTACTTAATGCACCTTTTATCAAACATGCCACTACCGGCCGATGCTGGGTGACATTAAAATGGGCACAAAGCATCGACGGCAAAGTCGCCTGGACCCAGTCGGGACACGGTTCATTGGGCACAGATAACGGTTCACCATGGATTTCCAGTGAATCAAGCCGCAAACAGGTCCACAAATTACGACGGTGTGTCCAGGCAATATTGGTGGGTATTAATACAGTAATCGCCGATGACCCACTATTGACAGCCCGACCGAGTAAAGGCAAAAAACCCACCAGAATCGTAATGGATAGCTTCCTCAGGATTCCTCCTGATTGCAAGCTGCTCGCAACGGCTAAATTAAGCCCTGTGATAATCTGTACAAGTGAAAATGCAGCCCGGACAAATCCCTGGATTGTAGAGATCATTACCAAAAAAGGTGCTGAACTCCTTACATACCCTGACACACATGGCCAGTCTAATCTGCATTTTCTGCTCGATGTATTAAGTCATCGCGGCATCTCACAATTACTTGTCGAAGGAGGACCGAGAGTATTGACCTCGTTCCTGAAGGAGAACCTCGCCGATGAAATTGTCGTTTACATCGCACCCAAAATACTCGGAACACAAGGTAGCGTCGAAATAGCAAAGCCGATGGCAGAATTAATACAGGCTATCGGATTGCATCACGTTGATATCAAGCGTTTCGGCGATGATGTTCGCCTGACCGGCTTGACTGAAAAGGCACTTGGAGATTGTGGCATTCCAAGTTGAAGTTGTTCCGGACGGGCACAAAGACCTGCTTATGTAACGTTTAATCTGAGAATGTAGTGAATGGATAAAAGACAGGTCGTCAGACTGGCAATTGAAGGTCACAAGGTCCCCTATGTTCCCTGGCACTGTGGTTTTACTGTAGAGGCGGCCGATAAGCTGCGAAAGCATTTCGGCCAGGATGATTTAGAGCGAGTTTTAGACAACCACTTCGTAAAGCTCGGCAGTGATATCGGGCTCTTTACTGATCTCGGCAACTATCGTCTCCGCGACGTATTCACAGTCGTTTGGGACCGCAGCGTGGACAAAGATATAGGCGTTGTCGAGGGATGTGTCTTGCCGGAGCCCACACTCGAGGGTTATGAGTTTCCCGATCCGCTGGACAAGCGTTTTTTTGAGGATATTCCTGATAAGTTGTCGCGATATGGTGATTGTTTTCGGGTCTTTAAGATTGGCTTCTCGCTTTATGAGCGGGCCTGGACTCTGCGCGGCATGGAGAACCTCCTGATGGACTTCCTGGATCATCCGGATTTTGTCAGGCTGCTGCTGCGTTCGATAGCCGACTACAATATCGCCCAGGTGATCGAAGCCCTGAAATACGATATAGACGCTGTTTATTTCGGTGATGACTGGGGTCAGCAAACTGGTTTACAGATGGGCCCGCGTATCTGGCGACGGTTTATCCTGCCGGAACTGGAGCGAATGTACAAGACGGTGCGTGATGCGGGTAAGCTTGTCTTTATTCATTCGTGCGGCAAGGTGGATGAGCTTTTCGATGATTTGGTCCAAATCGGGCTCAATTGCTTTAATCCTTTCCAGCCTGAGGTCATGGATGTCTTTGGTCTTATGAAAAGGTACAAGGGGCGGCTTGCATTTCACGGCGGGCTGTCCACACAGCGAACGCTCCCGTACGGCTCGGTTGAGGATGTAAGAAAAGAAACAGGCAGATTGCTGGAAGCCGGCTCCGAAGGTGGGTATATTTTCGCCCCTGCACACGCCGTCGAAGGCGATGTACCACTGGAGAATATGTTGGCCTTCATAGAAACCCTCCGCGCCCAAACAGGTTATAAACAACAAAAATAGCATATCGGTCCTTTGAATGCTTATTACATTGGTTGAAAGTAGCTGAGAAATTGCTGGAAACCATCGTTCAATTAGTTTAATATCCGTCTTTATCACCTGTCGGTTCGAGTCTTTTTTTTGTATTATTGGCCTTGTGTTTTTTTGTGCCTCTTATTGAAGGATAGTCTTTGTGGTTCGTTGAGCAAGAGCCGGGGTATGATGGTTTACACAAAGAGGATTATAAAAATTGCAAAGAGCAGTTTTTACAGACTCCTGGTGTCAGTTTTTTGCCGAGTTTGGCCTTAGGTCATTCAGTGACTTCTTCGACCATTCTGCGATAGAGGTTATAGGCAGCAACAAAAAACGCAATGTGTGTACATTCACCCTGGGATCGGATTCGCAAAAAAAACAGTTCTTTATGAAGCGTTTCTTTCGCCCACACCTCAAAGATGTTTTTTTTGCATGGCGGAACCTTGGTAAATTCTGCTCACAGGCACAATATGAGTGGGAAAACGCCGGATTGCTGCTTGACAACGGCATCGAAACTTATCGGCCGGTTTGCTTTGGCGAAAATACAAAATGGGGCATAGAGAACAAATCCTTTATTATTACCGAAAAACTAAAGGGCCAGGTCCTCACCGATTTTGTTCGGCAAAACTGGCACAATCTGGACAGACACGAGAAAGAAAAAGTTGTAGCAGGCCTGGCGGTATTCGTCCGAAGGATACACACTCTGAAAATCAGCCTGCCCGACCTGTACGTATGGCATATATTCATTAGCAAAAATTCCGACGGCGAATATGATTTTGCCGTCATCGATTTACATCGGATGTCACGCAATGTAACAAACATAAATATACAGATTAAAAATCTCGGAAGATTGGATTACAGCATGCTGGATAAGTACTTCGATGAAGATATGCGCCATTTATTTATTAAATCTTATACAGGTCAGGATTGGCCCGGCGACATAGTCGTCCTGACCCGAAAAGTAAAAATGTTCTCAAAAGCGATATCGTCGAGAAGGAGGCGGCAGGAATACTAAATATCATCCGCTTCACGCTTCATGTGTCGCCCTTCACACTATTGTATCAGTTTTATAATCGCATCAAGGTCGTTCGGCGCCTCTATGGGCGGATTGCTGAATTCACCCTGTTTTTCTTTGTGGTAGTTGACGGTAACGTTGGGGTCTTTTAAAGGATGTCCCGTCAGCACACAGGCAACTCGCTCGTCGCCGCCGATTACACCCTCGGCCCTGAGGTGCTTTAAGCCGGCTATTGTCGCCGCCGAAGCCGGCTCACAGCCTAAACCGTATTTGCCGATAATCGCCTTCGCATCGATAATCTCTTTATCCGTTACCGCGCGCACAACACCGGCACATATATCAATCGCCCGCAGGCATTTTTTCAGATTTACCGGTCGTGATATTTCTATTGCCGATGCGCAGGTATGCGGCGAAAAGTTGCGAGCCGTCAAATCGGCGTAATATTCGTCGATAATAGCCCGGTCAATCTTACTGTCATTCCAGGAGAGCTTCTTGTTATTGACCAGGTCGGTCAACGTGTCAGCGCCGGCAGCATTGATAATCGCCATCCGGGGTATACGGTCTATCAAACCTAATTGTTTCAATTCGGAAAATGCCTTTCCAAAGGCGCTGGAGTTACCCAAATTTCCGCCTGGCACTACAATCCAGTCCGGCACGTCCCAGCCCAGGCCCTCGATAATTCGATACATTATTGCCTTCTGTCCCTCCAGCCGGAACGGATTTAGCGAGTTAAGCAGATACAGCCCCAGCTTGGAACAGACATCCTGAACCTGTCGCATACAGTCATCGAAATCGCCGAGAATTTGAATCGTTTGAGCACCGTAATCCATCGACTGGCTGAGTTTTCCGAATGCGATTCGGCCTGAGCCGATAAACACCGTGCATTTCACTCCGCAGCTATGTGCATATAAAGCCACCGATGCGGACGTATTGCCTGTCGATGCGCAAGCGCTCGATGTTGCGCCGACCATTTTTGCGTGGCTAAACGCCGCTGTCATTCCGTTATCCTTGAATGAGCCGGAGGGATTCAGGCCTTCGTATTGCAGGAACAAACAACCTGGCTTCATATCCACGTATTTTGCGACGGCGTCATTTTGCTGCAGAATCGTCTGACCTTCGCCGATGCTTACTTTGTAATCATCTTCGCAGAAGTCCAGCAGTTCACGGAATCGCCACACGCCGGAAAAATCCAGTCGATTCTCCCGGGTTGCCCAGCGCCTGGCGAATTCGCTCAACTTGCTGGGAACGTAGATTTTGTCCCAGTCATAGCGGATATCCAGCAATTCGCCGCAGGACGGACACTTAAACAGCGCCTGTCCGCAGTCAAATTCGGCCCCGCAATCCGGATTTATACACTTCTGAAAAGCTGTATCAATCATATTCTCGTATCTCGTATTGTATATCGTAGCTCTGTCCCTGGGGCCAAGCCCACAGGTATATCGACCGATGACATACGAAGTTATTGGCCTTTCTTGCCCAGGCCTGTAATTATAAACGATAAGCCCTGCCGCCGATACAGAAATTGGCTTTGTTTGGCTTTGTTTTTTCGGCGGTTCCATCCGCAAATTTTTCCATAATACATTGTTATTACTGATATTGCGCCAATTTACCCCTCAGGCAAATTGGCTTTGTTTTTTCAAATTAGTCCAAATTTACCTGACTAACACTCCCCTTTTTATAGTGCTTTCTGTACCATTTGGCCTTTATTTGCGCATCTTGTTGATTGATAAGGATTTGTGCTTCGCTGAGCATTGGAAAGCCCGTTTTTGATTGATTATCGAAGAATTACGATTGACTATGAACTATCCATCAGTTCGATATATATTATACACTATTAATAGTTAGCCGTCAAGTGAATTTTGACCACGTATTACAATTGACGCCGACATTAGACCCAGAAAAGACTCCTGGGCCCATTTTCCCCAAAAATTGGCTTTTTGTGGCCACTTTGCGGCGATAACGGCTAAAATAAGAATAAAAGGGATATTTTTAGCGCTTATTTTTCGCCTTTGGTCAGACTATATAACGGACGCTGATTGGCGAATGACAAGTTTGGAGGTTAACTTTTGAAACGTGCCTGAGAGATCGGAAATACATCTGATTGAAGCAGCAACCGGCGGCGATATTGAGAGCTTCGGCGAACTCTGCCGGCGATATTACGCTGCTATGGCTGCAATCGCATACGGAGTTCTAAGCGACCATCAGCTTGCTGAGGACGCCGCTCAGGAAAGCTTCGCCAGAGCCCTTGTCAGGATAAAAAGCCTGAAAGAAAAAGCGAAATTCGCACCGTGGTTGGCTGCTATCTGCCGAAACGTCGCCAAAGATATGGTCGCAGCCAGAGCAAGGCGAATCAAGGCTGAAGATCTTTCAAATACAGACCAGAACAGCAACGACATTGAAAATATACATGCGATTCGCCGGGCAATTGAGCAGTTGCCTGCTCCGGCGAAAGAATTGATAGTTCTGCGGTATTACAACAATCTGTCTTACGAGCAAATTGGCTCGATATTGGAAATATCGCGGGCGACGATCAACGGCAGAATCTCAAGGGCGAAAAGGAAAATGGCAAACTATTTAAGAAAGAATGGTTTTCCGGAGAGCCGGTTATGAAAGCGGACAATGACAATAAAAATTTAGACGAACTGATTTCCGGCGCCATTAGCCAGAAAATTCCCAAGTTCGATTTTGATAAATGGAAAACAAGGCACCAAAAAGAAATTCGAATTTATGAATCACAAAAGGCCGAACAGAAAGCCTCACGCTCTGTTTGGATATTTGAAATAGGGAGAACAATTATGAAAAGTAGAATAAGCAAAATAGCCGCGGCTTTAGTGATAATTGTATCAGTAGTCGTAGGCGTACATTTTCTTGGTTCAACTGAAAGTCTTGCGTGGGCTGATGTCGTCCGGCCCATCCTAACTGCCCGTACTGTGATATTCAATGTTGTTATGACCGAGGGAGAGAATGTACCCATCAACAGGGTTATGAATATGGGTACGCAACGTGTCAGACTCGAAGTGTTATCGCCAGACGGAAAGACTGTACAGGTGATATCAATCATTGATTATGATAGTTACCAGATACTCCAATTGATCCCGGATCAGAAGACGGCGTTATTAATTGATCTGAAAGATGTGCCGGAAGATATATCGGACGACAACATCTTAAAAACAATGAGAAACGGCATTACAGAATTACAGAATAATCCGGATGTTTCGATCGAGCCCCTCGGTGAGAAGGAAATTAATGGCCGGATTGCTAAAGGTTTTCGGGCCGTCGGCCCTGATGAAGAATTGACGATCTGGGCGGACCCACAAACCGCTTTGCCGATACGCACGGAGCAAAAATGGCGTCAGATCCAATTTGTTTGTACGGATTTTCAATTCGATGTCGAAATGGATGAATCGTTATTCAGTATGGAAAAACCTGAAGGTTACTCTGAGGCTCCAAAGGGTGAGCTTTCTATTGAAGGCTCAACCGAACAGGATCTGGTCGAAACTCTCCGGATATGGGCGGAGGTTATACTGGATGACGTTTTTCCGAAAGATTTTACCGGCCAGGTATACGTGGATGACGTGAATAAGAATCGCAAAAAATTCGTAAAACTTCAAGATGAAGAAAAGGTTGAATTGGCAATGAAGATACAGCCTGGATTTATATTTGTTCTAACTTTAAAGGACGAAAACGATTGGCACTACGTGGGCGAGAATGTCAAACTTGGCGATGCAGACTCCCCAGTTTGCTGGTACAAGCCAACAGGCTCTCAAACGTATTGTGTCATTTACGGCGATCTAAGTGTTAAGAATGTAGCACCGGAAGATCTGCCCAAGTGAATGTCTTAAGTAGATTTTTTGTTTGTCATGAAGGCCGTGCTTTTTCTTAGCTCGGCCTTTTTCATTTCTTTTCTGTAAAAACCGTAAGAATGGGAATAAACTTCTGATTATATAGACCAAAACGGGGTATCGGTCCGTGTAAGAGGTGAAGAACGTTCTTTGTTTGATCGGGAAAGCACTGAATGCTGGAAGACAAGCTGCTGATATGGAAATTCAAGGGCGGCAGTAATGAGGCTCTTTGCCGGATTTACTGCAAGTATGGTGACTATTTGCTCGCTCTGGCAGCGGCTCTTTTACAAGACATTAATACGGCTGAAGATGTAGTGCATGATGTCTTCTGCAAATTTATCGAATCCAGAAAGAAGTTCAAGCCGGCCGGGAGTCTTAAAAGTTTTCTCGCGACCTGCGTCGTAAATCTTGCACGCGACAGGCTAAGAGCAAGAAAACTACAAAACTGCGACCTAGATGAGGCAGCGACTACGGCTTTGGATACGAATAATCCGGAACATCGTGCCATCTTTGGCGAGCAAGCAAGGAACTTGAATCGTGCGATTGCGCAGCTTGCATTAGAGCAGCGGGAAATAATAATGCTGCATCTTCGAGGCGGCATGAAGTTCAGGGAAATCGCCGGCCTGCAGGGAATCTCGATCAATACGGCAAAGAGCCGGTATAGATACGGCATTCAGAAGCTTCGAACACTTTTATCTGACAAAGAGAAGAAAAATGAAATCAGCAAAAGACATAGAACAATCAATTAAGAAATTAGCAGTAGAGTCCGGTGACCGGATAAATGACAGGATTCTTGACAAGCTGCTGAGAAGGCTGGACAAATCGAAGAGACAGGCCACTGCCGAACAGGCAAATGTTTGGAGAATGATTGTGAAAGGCAAAGTA
>Ga0307378_10003215_pt1 | contig 24070 bp, 13 predicted proteins | sample UN1MG_FD_202238 | JGI IMG/M metagenome (GOLD analysis project Ga0307378, IMG submission 202238) | Soil microbial communities from Risofladan, Vaasa, Finland - UN-1 | ecosystem: Environmental > Terrestrial > Soil > Coastal area > Acid sulfate soil | place: Finland: Risofladan, Vaasa | collected...
GTGATAAATCCCCACAAATCGCTTACAAAGAGATTTTTAATAATGGTCTTTTTTTGTTTCTAGTTGATGGTTTGGATAATCTTCCAGCTAATCGAATTAATGAAATGAATTCTTGGTTAGATGAGTTATTATCTAAAGGTAATAGATTATTTGTAACTTCCAGACCTTACGTTTTACCTCAAAATGCCCAACATTATAATAAATTAGCAATCATGCCTTTGGATAAAGATCAAATTGAAGACTTTATTAAAAACAGGCAAAAAGATAAAAAATTGCTTCAAGCAGTTCTTAAGAAAATTGAATCTATTTTCAATCCACTTCTATATATTCCATTTTATCTTGATCTAATCGCTTCTTTAGATTCAAAATTTTTTCCAACTAATGAAATTGAACTCTTCAATAAATGGATATTAATGTTGGAAAGAAAAAATAGTTACTTAAGCGAAAACATTGAGGGTGCTGAAAAACTTGCCTTTGAATATTGTTTTCCTGAATCAAAATCATTTACTAAAGATGATATTCGTATAACAACTAATGATAAAAGACTCTTCAAAGAGCTTAAAGGTGTTGATTGGATTAGACCTTCCGAATCTTTTCTTCATGAAAGATTTATTTTTTCCCATGACAGACTACGCGAATATCTCGCTGGTAGGTATATTTGGAATAATTGGGAAAAAGAAACAATCAGAATCCATGATGGTGAGAATTGTTTGTTGCGATTTTATGACACCAACAAAATATTCGAATTTGCCTTCTTTTATGGTGCTTCACTTACAGGTCAAGAAAATCCCCTTGAAGATAGATTATATGAGTTACATGGTATTTTAGAGCCCAAAGATAAGAATATAGAGTATAGTAAATTAAAGGCTCCATTTCTTGCTACTTATATCGCAAGTTGTTTAGGTTTAAATGAAGAATACTTTAGTTGGATTGCACAAACTAAAGAATTAGCATTACAGATTTGGAAAAAACATTTTGTTGAATTCAAATATCAAAGATTAAATGATAAGGTAATTTTGGACCATTTATATGGGATTTTATGTAGGGTAATGTTGTTTGTAAATTTTGATTTAACAACTGATCTACTACCTAACGCTAATTATTTTGAACTTGAAAGAATACTCGGTAATTCAATGGATATCCCTGCTGAGATTTTTGAAGAGAAATTATTAAAATTAGCAAAATTGGCAGATTTCTATAATGTTAATATGAATTTTATGTGGTTTAATGAAAAAATCCCTTATAATCCAAAATTAAAATGGTTTTATGATGATTATATACGTAATTTAGATGATCATAAAGATTTCAAATATGAATGGGCAGAAGCTGCTTTTATTCATATGGAACATTATCCCCATGAATTAGAACAATTATTTTCTGATTGGTCGCATTCAGGTGATGAAGAACTTGAATTAATGGCTTTAGATAGATGGTCAGCACTTGCTCGTAATTATCATATGAATAGGCCAAAAAAAGGCAAAGAAACAACAAAAAATATTTCCAATAATGAAAAAGAAAAATGGTTGACATCAAATTATACAGATGTTAGATCTATAGCTATTCAAATTTTGTATCAAAATTATGATATTTTAGAGGTAGATGTTGAAGAGATTTTTAATAAAGTTCTAGAAGAAAAAGACTATCAATTTTGGTTTAATGCTGTTATGGATATACATACTCGCAATTATTTTTCTTCTGCTTGGTCGAAAGACTGTAGAGCTAAATTGCGAAAATGGATGTATAAAAAACTTACAATAAAGGATTTAGATGGTTTACACAATTTCTTTTGGCATGATTTCACAAGTTTATTACCTGAGATAAAGGAGTTTTATGGTTCAAATTTAACAATTGATGAAGTTAGGTTATTAGCAAGAGAACTAAATCGTTTTGAGGAAAATAAATCAATTGATGAGTTTTTTGATTTTCTTTTAACTAAATTTAAGGACGATGTAGTTATTTTAGAAAATTATGAAATTTATAAACTTGCTAATAAAGATTTAAGATATATCAAATTTTATATCTATAAAACTGATTTTTCAAATAGAGATTTAGTTGATTTGTTGATGAATCATTTTGATGAACTTTATATAAAAGAAAAAACATTAGCTATTCAATTATTCGAAAAATTAACTTTAATAGATTATCCATATTCTTTATTTCCAATCATAAAACTTCTGAATTTAAAAGATTATAATAAAAAGGAAGAATTATTAGAAACTGTTCTAAATAAAAATGATTGGCGGTATATTGTTGATATTCTTAGAGAAGTTTTCATTTTAAGAAAATCAAAAATTAATATAATGCCATACATTGAAGGTTTTCTTAACCATGAAAATAATATTGTTCGTTTTTATTCAACTTGTTATTTGTTTTATTTATCTAAAACTAACAATATAGCGAATTTCTTAATGAAAAAATTTGAAGATGAATCTTCTATAGTAAGAGCTGCAGCATTCAGAGTTGCATCAATGTTGGATGGTGTAGACTTTTCCAAAGTTCCATTCTATTTGGATTGGCGATTTTATCCATCTGAATCCATCTCCTATGGATATGATTTTAGTGGAAAATTAGAAGTAACAACCGAAAATATATCTTTAATTGATTCTAAGCAAATTTCCTATGGAATAACTTCTGAGCAATTTGAATTTTTACTTAGAAATTTCTATAACTATAAAGGAAAAGAGTGGCCTACAATACATTCTTTTGATTTTCAATGGAATGTTAAATGCAGTAATTCAGGAAAGGATCTTCCTTCATGGTTAAAGAAAGGTCTTTCTGATAAAGATCCGAATATTGTCTTAGCTATTTTACATTATTTAATGTATTATCTTACCAATATAGAAAATTCTCTTGACTTCAATAATTTATTAGATTTGTTAGAAAAAATCGTTAAAACTAATGATAATCTTAGGAATTATTCTCAATTAATTAAATTCCTAATAGAATTAAAAATCAATGAAATAAAAACAATAACTGAATTTCAAATGAATATAAAACAGAAAAGTGAATTTGAACAATCATTTTTTGTTTGGATTATATGTATGAAAAAAGGTGAATTTATAGATAATATTCTTTTTGAAATCTTACCTGTAGTTTCACAAAATGCAAGAAACCTTATCGCTTTCTTTTCTATTTTAACTTTAGATAGATTTCTAAGGTATTTGAATTTTATAGCTGAAAAACCTAAATCATTATTTGAGAAAAGAAAACCTTTGAAATATAAATCTAATATAAAAGAAGGTATAGTATTCTTACCTTACGATCCTGATGAAGATGAGCAATTAAAAGATTGGGTTTCTATACCTCATATTCATCTAATATGGGAATATCTCTCAAGACTCATAAATCTACGAAGTATCCCTAAATATACTATTATGACTAGTATGAATTTTGGAAATTCTCCTAAAGAAACATCCATTGACATAGCAAAAAGATGGTTGGAGAAATTTAATGTTGAATTAAAAGAAATTGATACATTAATAATTAGAGAAATAATCGAAAAATTAACTTCTTCAGATAATGTTCTAGCCTCTTCTTTTGGTATAATTCTTTCTTCATATAGTGATTTACCAGCTAGAAATTTGATTCAATTAATTAGAAATCCTACTTGGTTACAATCTAATTTGTTTTATTTAGTGGAATGTTTAGACAATCTTCCATTAAATAAAATTGACATAATGGATAAAGCAATTGAAACAAGAATTCCTTTATATATTTCATTGGCTTTAGATCAAATGTTTAGCATTTTTACATGTGATGAAATTTTAAAACTCTTCAAGAAAGTCTTAATTATCTCTACTGATTATAGCTTGAAAGAGAAAAAAACATTAGGTCAAACAGCTGCATTTGGATTTTCAACCCATCAATTAGATGAAATGATTCTTCTATTCAGAAAGAAATGGTGGGAATTTTGTAACTCATTTATTAGTAAAAATAATAATTGTTTGAAAAGCTTTCTCAATTGGTTAGATGAAATGATTGATTTGGAAATTGATATTTATCATTTTCTTTGGTGGGCAAAGTTTGATACAAAGATAAAATTGGAATTATTGGAATGGTCAAAATTAGAGAGCTCAAGAGATACATTCTATCAATTGTTACAACATGATTTTGATTCCTATTATTATACTCGAAATTGGTATAGAAATAATAAAATATGGTCAATCTTTCTGAATGAAAATTCAGAAAGTAGCCTATAAGTTATTTTTTTAAAAATAAATTCAAAATTAAATTTTCATAAAAATATAAAATAAATATTCTATACTTGCATAATCTATCTTAATTTTTAGGCATTATTTATGGATTGGTTTTTATAGATAATATTTTTTATTCTATACCATTTTAACTACTTTATAATCAAATAATTATTAAACAAATTAGTTTAATTATTTTTTTAGAATACTTTTATTATTCCTCTCTTTTTATAACATAAGCTTTACTTAAATTTCTATCTTCAGGCAATAGTTTTGGGATATTTTGTTCTTCCCCATCTTCTATGTGAGCTATACCCATATCAAAAGCATCTTTAATACTATTACCCTCTGCTAGAGCAATATAAAATCCTTTAGCAAAATCTATTGATGATTCTACTTGTATACTTTTTGTCATAGCAATTACAAATTGTACTTTATCAGCAATTTTCATAGACTCGCTATATGAAAAACATGAGCTAAGAATAATCCCAAATAATCTACTATTAGGTTTCTTACTTAATCTTTTATTATGTGCTTCTATAATTGAAGCTATTTTCTCTATTTGAACAGAAGTTGGTTTTCCATCCAAATCTTCAAAAATAATGACTCCTTTATTTCCATGAGCAGAAATATGAAGTATGTGTGGATTATGTCGAAGTAACCATTTTGTGAAACTAACTGTCGTTGCATTATATTTTGGTATTAATTTTAGAAATGGTCTACCTTCAATTATATCCTCTAATTGTTCTAGTTCATAATTTAAACTTATATCATCAGTTTTTTGTGGTTGAGCACCTATTAATAAAATTTTAATTCTGTCAACAAAATTCTCCTCAATCTCATCTTCCTGATCTAATAATTGTTCTTCTACATATTCTTCTTCAAATAAATCATCATAAAAATCCCATGCATCCTCTTCCTCTATCTCTTCTTGGTATTCCTCCTCAATATCTTCTATATTTAGAAATTCTTCAGCAATGAAATTGACAAGTTCATCATAATTATACTTGGAAAAACCTGTAAATTCCTTATATCTACATATATCTTGTAATCTACCTTTATTGAAAATCCTGAGGATTTTTTTTATACGCCGTTTATTCACTCCATCATCTGGAAATATTTCCTCTCTTATTAGATCAATTAAATCATTCCTTAATATTCCTCTTTGATATTCAATACCAAAATACTCTGCTATAGTTTTTATTTCAGGTACATAAAAACAATCCATAATGTCAATCGGATGAACCATTCCTCTTTTCACCAAATCATTTCCTAATTATATAAGATTAAATATTAGATTTTAATAATCATTATTCGCTAGATGCAAGTATTTTAAATCTTTTAAGGATTATTATCATAACATTTTAATCCTTCTTACCTCTTTTTCTTTCTCCAATGGATTTTTATAGACAAATAATCTATATAAATTGTTTAGGAAAAGGATTTACTGCTATCTACCTATTTCTAAATCAAATTTAAACAGCTAGTGATTAATATGATTGATTTTGGACTTGTAATTTACATCCGACATAAAATGACTTCTACTAATGAGATTTTAGATGATATGTGGAAAAATGGTATAATAGGTATTCATTATGCAGATATTGATAATTATAATATTGAAGAATATAGAGAAGAAATTCCTAAAGAAAGTACTCTAAAAACAATTCAATCTAATTTCAAATTAATGGATTTGATTACAGAAAAAGGAGCATTAGTTGCTGCTGATTTCAGGAATATCGATAATTTTGATGAATTAAAAAACAAATCTTTACTTCTAGGTGTAATAGAAAAGGGAACAAAAAAGGATATCAAGGAATATGAAAGTCCCAAAGGAAAAAATGGTTATTTGATTTATAAAACACTACAGATGAAAAAACCTCCAAAAATAATTTATTATCAAGATTATCCAATTCTATTTTCATGTCAACCACAAAGATCAACAATATGTCAATGGCATTTGATGAAGCAAAAATTACCTTACATTTATCAAGGAAAGCCTTTACCTAATGAAGTTACATCTTTAGATCCATCTGAATTAGAAGTAATTTGTTATGAATATTTGAGAAAGAATATTTTAGCTTGTTTATTATTACCTATCGGTAGAACATTATATGATGTTGACATTGTTGGGATAGATAAATTTAGCAATAAAATTTTTGCTCAAGTAACATTTAGTAGGAGTACAGATGAAATAAAAAGTAAAGCTAAACAACTATTAAATGCACGTAAAAACAAAGAGTCATTATTATATTTTTTTGCTCATGAAAATATGAGAGATGCGGTGGAAAAAATTGATAAAGAAATAAAATTCGAAAGTATTGAGGATATTTTCAATACTTCTGAAGGCGATATTAGAAAATCTATATCTATAATGCTTAATAAGTAAAAATGGTTACTTTTTTGATATCCTAATTTTATTTCTAAATGTATTTATATTAAAGTGTGTTTATTTTAATTGGTCTATCATTAGAAAATAGATACACCAGAAACTAATACACGACTAACTCGTGGCTAGTTAGTGATAATCATCATATAAAAGATTAATCCTGAGATAAATTTCATCTCCTTGAAATTTCTTTAGCTAACTGGGGATTGCGGAGTTTGTGGATTTTCGTTTCTTTTATAGAAAATAATAAAGGAGGTGATAAAAAATGTGAAAAAGAGTCCATCAAGGAATGATCAAAGATCTAATGTGATGAATCCAAACAATCAAGCCTACAAAGATGATATAGATAATCGTAGTAGACAATTAAATCCTGAAGATGAAGTTTATCAGAAATCACGATTAGAGGATGAATTGGAGGAAGATGAATAATCCCTCTATAAGAAATAATTCAACGGATGTTATCAAATCTATTGATAACATTCATTTTTTTTCACTACAAAAAAGAAATATAATCTATTAGAATATTCCTAACATATGTCTGAATTAAGTTTTAATTCCAAATTACTAAAAGCTATTCTAGAAAATGATCGAACACGTGAAATGAGAAAGGAAATCATTGAGAATAAAATATCTATTCCTTTTGACCTGCTAAAGCTTGGTTATAATTATTCTGTTTGGAGACAAGGAGGTACTACGTTATCTGATAAAAATGCTGAATGGTTACATGTAGCAGCATTTTGTGAAGATCCAAGAATTGAACCGTTCATAGAAGATGCCTTTTTTTCAGAAGTTCGTTTTAAAGGTGACTGTTTGTTAGCGATGTGGGTCAAGAATCCGAAAAAAGCAATATATTGGTTAGACTTGATACATGAATATGATCCATTATTTAATACCTTGAAATTTCATGATACAAAAATGGTTAATGATCTTATTTCAAACTTCAAATGTTCTAAAAATGAATTATTCTCTAGAATCTATCTTTCTGATGAAGAAAGAAAAACTACTAAAATAAGCGAAAGTGTACAAAAGGTTCTTTCCACTGAAACTAGAATTAAAGAGCAATTTGGGAAAATTGAAACACATAATTACAAGAAATTTGACAGTGTTTTAAGGGAAACACAGGAACAAAGAGATTTATTAATATCATCCAATTCAATAACAGCAGAACAAGCTGATCTAATCTTTAATGCTTTATGGGAAAGCAATATCAGCTTTAGTAACCCTGAGTCTGATTTTGTACAAAGAACTCCAGAAAAAGTTTTTGTAGGTTATAGGGATGAAGATTCCGGATGGGGTTTTAAGTATAGTATAGAAGCTAGACAATTACTAAAATTGCTTCCAATGTTATCTAAAAACTCATTACAAAAAATCGAAAAATTATACAACTATCTTCCATTTTGGATGAATCTTTATAGACCAGTGGAAAAAGCTTTGTTTAAATTTAAACCTGAAAAAGTGCAAAATGATTGGAAAATATTACTAAAAACTGATTTACAAATTGGTGGAAAAAGAAATTCCTGGGCAGTTGGTGGAGGTAATGAAAGAACCCAACCTACAATTGATGATCTTTTATATGGTTTGGAAAGGATTCGACCTTTGAAAGATAAAGACCTATTAATATCTCTAATAAATCACTATGATGGAAAAGTTAGAGAAAAAGTGCAAGAATTATTAAAAGAGTCAATAAAGTAACACCTAGATTCAATTATTTATTAAAGATGGATTCTTTTTTCATCCATCGTAATCTTTTTACTAAACATTTTCTAATTCTACAAGGAGAAAGATTTCTTTGGTTAGAATATTGGGACAATCAGGTGCAGTCAATGATTTCATGATAGAAATGCGCAGAAGAGGGATTACTATATTCAAAGATTTTTCCGAAGTACTTGATTTTAAGAATGAATGGCAAAGAAGAATTATAAATTATAAGAAGAAGAAAAGAGATGAACTCCTATCAGAAATTTCTAAAGATAAAGAGTTTCTCAAAAGTTTAGACTTAGAAGGAAGAATCCTTATACGACAAGAAAGTCTTTTAACAGAACAAAAAGAATTACCATTTAAACTGAAAACTCTCACTGAAAGTTATCAAGAAGACCCTCAAAATAGTTCACTTGCAAAAGTGATTACTTTGACTCGAGCAAGAATAGAAGATCTTGAGCAGAATTTTGATGAAATTTTAAAACAACCATTTACTAAGGAAATAACTTTAGCTAAAAAATTAGATGCTAGATTGGATAATATCGATTATGAGGTCGATATCTTTTGTCATGATTATATCCAAGATACTTTTCGAGTTGTTAATACAATAGATTCTCTGATGATTTTTTTCGCTGGAGCGATTGGTGAATTTAAGACTATTACTCAACTCAAGCTGTTACCTGATTCTTATATCTTGGTCAATAATTATAACATGGAATTTCTTAAACCAATTTTCTATCCTAAAGAGCAAGAATGGATTGAAACCGTTCAGATCGATCATCTTGTTGTAGGGCCCTCAGGCATTTTCATTCTAGAAACCAAGAACTGGAGTGAAGAAACTATTACTGATCCATCTAAATATTCCCCTATAAAACAAGTACAAAGAGCAAATTATGCATTGTATTCTTATTTAAAAATGATTTTTAGTTCAACTAAAATCCCTTTAAGAAATATCTTGGTTATGGTAGGACAACAAGTTGTCGATGAATTTGCTTTTGTGAAAATTCTTCCCCCTGAAAGACTGATAAGTCACATCACTTATTTTGAATCTTTTTTTTCTTCAGAAGATATTAACTATTTATTAGAGGTTTTAACAAAATAGTGATGTTAAGATATTTCTTTCAACTATTAGAACTAAGTAGTTTTATTCTATCTATTTATAAAACGAATGTCCATTGGAACAATACCATCAACATCGAGTTTTTGTTGGCAAACAGGGCATTTAGCATTTACTTTCACCCATTCTTGTAGATGGACCATATGTCCTTTTGCTTCACACAAACTGCAATATCCTACTTCTTGATCAAAAGAAATTACAAGTTTACATACAACACATTTAATTAGCTTTTCTTTACATTTAGGACATGATTGACTGTCAATTAAAACAGGGGCTCCACAATGATAACAAGAATATTTTTTATTGCTGTTATTATGATTATTGTTATCGCTTATAATTTTCTTTTTCTTTGAATCTTTATGTTTTACTATTTCATTACCTTCAATGTAAAATGCCCTTTCACTAGCTAAATTAATTAAAAAACTTTGCAATTCTATTACAGATTTAAATCCTAGTGATTTTGCCATTTGTTCTAAAGTTATTTTATTATTTTCTTCAAGGATTTTGTTCAATTTTTCCCTTTTTTCTTCTTTTTTCCTTTGTTCGTATTCTTCAAATTCTTTCTTAGCTTTTGCTTTGAATGCTTTAATTTCTTTAGAATTAGGTATTTGTTCAAGAGCTTTTTCAGCCCAAGTAATTGCGTTTTTATATGAATTAATTGAAACATATATTTGTCCTAATTGTAGATAAAGTTCAATATTGTTTGGTTCTAATTTTATTGCTTTTATTAAACAGATTATTGCTTGACCATTTTCTCCATTCGATTCAAAAGCAGTAGCAAGTTTATGATATATTTTAGGATTCTTTGGATCGTTAAATAATAATTTGTAATATTCTTCAATAGCTTCTTTATATTTACCCTCTTTTGAAAAATTATCTCCTTGATAAAAAAGGTTTATACTTTGATAAGAATAGTATTCATCTCTATTTTCTTCGATAAATTTTATATTTTCTATTACTTCCCTATAAATCTCTTCTGTTGTAGGATCAGTTGATTCTAAATCACCATCAAAATTTCCCATAAATTCATCATGTTGTTCAATTTCTCTAATCCATTCATCATCATCATCATCATCTTCGAAGTCTTCATCATCTTCGAAGTCTTCATCATCTTCGAAGTTTTCATCATCTTCGAAGTTTTCATCATAATATTCATTATCCTCTTCTTCAACATCTCCTTCATATGAATATTTTTCATCATTAATCAATTATCATCATCTAATGCTCTATTTATTATAATTCCCTTTGCAAATAAAATCATAATTAAAAATTGCTTTTTTATTTAAAAAGAAATTGTTGTATACTTATCAATTCAAATTACTTATTGATATTGAAAACAAATACCGAATTGTACTCTTGAAAAATCAATCAATGATTTTGTAAATTTTATTTACTTTTCAATTATCAAAAAAATCTTCATAAATATTTATTTTTTAGCTTTTTTTAAACTCAATTCTATTAGTTATAATTGAGTTTAAAGGATTAATCTATATTATGTTTAAGAAAAAAAATGCTAAATAAATAAAAATAAGATACTAAATTACTTGAAATGAATTAAAAAAGTGTGTAATAAGATAAAACTAAAATTAACAGTTCGTGGAGTTTTTATTGCTGCAACATACAAAGCTCTAAGGATAATGTCATTATAAACATAATATACAAAATGATCCTATACCTTTCAATTTGAAAACGATAATCAAATATAATTTAAGAGATTAAAAAAAATATACCCAAAGGGATATATTTTATCGCAATGAATGTTTAGGTTAAACTTACAACAATATTTGTAAAAAAATAGTAAAAAATAAATATTTACCAACTATGAGGAAATCATATGGCTGATATTGTAGAACTTACAGGAAGTATTTTTGATTCTAAATGTCAAACAATTGTTAACACAGTAAATTGTAAAGGGTATATGGGAAAAGGACTTGCTTTAGAATTTAAATATAGATTCCCAGATATGTTTGAGGAATATAAAGCACAATGTATGATTGGTGAAATAACAACAGGGAAATTAACATTATGGAACAAATCAACTCCTTTTATCATTAATTTCCCTACAAAAGATGATTGGAAATTTCACTCAAAAATTGAATATATTGAAACTGGTTTACAATATTTTGTTGAGCATTGCAAAGCTTGGGGTATTACTTCAATTGCTTTTCCAAAATTGGGTACGAATCAAGGTAAACTTGACTGGCTTGATGTTAAAACATTATTATTTGATTATTTAGAAGATTTAGATCTAAAAGTAGAAATATATGAATTTAATGAAAAATTTCAAGATAAACTCTTTATTTCCCTGATGACAAAAATCAAAGGAATGCCTTTACAATATTACATTGATCGGGTTGGGCTTTATCCTCAGAAAGCTGTTATTTTTAAAGATGCTGTTGATGATAATTCAATACTTAGTTTTTATAGCATACAAAAACTTCCAGGTTTAGGAGAAAAATCCATCGAAAAAATATATGCTTTTGCTCTAAAGAAATCTGAATTTATTCAAACACAATTACCCTAATAGAAATATCCCCTATCTATTATAAGTTTAATTTGTAAGTTTTCTTGCTCAATAATAGGTTCTATCTCTATTGCTATTCTATCATTAGGAACTATAATTTTTTTAATAAACCTGGGATCAATACTAGGATATACTAAGAACTCAGACATCCTTCTACGTTTTATTTCATCATCCATATAATCGAAATTACTTGCATTTATCGTGTTCCAATCTAATTTACAAAGATTAGAAAAATCACTATATGATCTAGTATCATAATCTGCTAAATTACCGTCTGAAAAAGCAAATCCGCATTCTTTTGAATAAAGTATTTGTTTTGTAATACATAGAAGCACTATTTCATTGTCTTTTTGCCACATTCTATAGTTGCTAGGAGTTTTATAGTTGAAATATAAAGGAACCAAATCATGGACTTTACAATTTTTGTTATTTGTTAAGGTGATAGTTTTTAAATCTCTTAGATATTGTACGGAATTCCAACTTAGATCTTTTTTAATTAATCCAAGTGAGTTAGCTTTATTTTTAGATAATATACCATTTTTTAATATTGAATGTACATGTTCTTTGGATGTCAAATAATAGAAAAATTCATTTTTTAGATTTTTAATTGCATCTATTATATCATTTAGAGTTATATCTTTAATTGTTATAGTTGGAGTAATTATTTGTATTGGGATAATTGCTTCTTTAATTTCTATTGGATCCTTAATATCCTTTATAATTGATTTTTTATCAATAATGGTAGATATTCTAATATTATCTTTTTTTTCTGATTCTTCTCTTATTATTGGTTTCTTTAATTTTGGATAGATCTCTTGTAAACCAATAGGTAAAGAAAGTATTTCAGGGATATCATTTAGTGACCAAATGTATTCTATATCATCAAGGTAAAGTTGTTTAAGATTAGAACAATTGATAAGTGGTGTTAAATCAATAGATGATAATTTATTAAATCTCAAGTTCAGCTCCTGTAATTGTTTACAATCCTTGAGTGGCATTAAATCTAAAGATTCGAGTTGATTGTTAAATAGATTTAATAATTTAAGGTTTAAGCAATTAATTAATGGTTTTAAATCGAGATAAGAAAGTGCATTATTATCTAAATCCAATTTTTTTAATTTTTTAGTTTTCTCTAATGGTTTAAGATTTAGCGATGAAAATTGATTTTCACATAATATTAGCATTTCAAGTTCAGAGCATTTTTCAAGTGGTGTTAAATCTAATTTTGATAATCTATTGAATTGTAAACTTAGTATCTTAAGATTTTTACATTGGGCTAATGGTTTAAGATCTAAATAAGAAAGATTGTTAAAGTCTATATGTAGTGTTTCTAAAAATCTACATTCAATTAAAGGTGAGAGATCTAAAAGCCTAAGTTTATTTTGATCTAAAAATAATGTTTTAAGCTTCTTACAATGAATTAATGGGTCAAGACTAATTTGTACAAGTTCTTTTTTTGATAAATCTATTATATTTTGATCTTCTTCAATTTCTAAGATGAAGGCTTTCCCTTCTTCAGCTCTACCTTTAATTGTTATTAAAGATGTTTTTGGATAGTAAGAAACTACTTCTTTTAATTTCTTTTCCACTTTTAATTTTAAATAATATTTAATCAAACCTTTTGGGAAAAGTACCATAGAAGATAAGCTTGTATCCTCAAAGAAATATTCAACTGAATCATCAATTTCCAATTCTACCAAATTTTCGCAATCTATAAAGTTCTGAAGATTTAAAACAGAAAATTTGTTTTTACGCAAGTTTAGCTTTTCTAATTTTTCAATTTTACATAGTAATGATATGTCAATTGATGAAAGCTTGTTATTTGAAATATCAAATGTGTGTAATTTTTTACATTTTTCTAGTGGTTTTAGATTAATTGATGTAAAAAGGTTATTGGAAAGGTTTAGTACCTTTAGATTTTTACATTCTTCTAATGGAGAAAGATCAATTGAAGAAAAATAATTGTCACTTAATATTAATTCCTCAAGATTTTTACAATTTCTCAATCCTTCAATATCAAGGTTTTTTAGCTTTTCAGCTGATAAGATTATAATTGTTTGATCATTTTCTATTTCATGGGTAAAAGTTATATCATTTGTTGTTTTTCCTTTTAAAATAATCCTCATGTTATTTTCTTTAAAAGTGGAAATTTCTATCATGCTTTTATTTGTATTTTTAACTAATTTTAATTGAGTATAATACTTTAACAATCCTTCAGGCAAAGCATAATGTGTTGGTATTTCTGATCCTTTCCAATAATAAATAGCATTGTCCAAATAGAGATATTTTATTTCTGAACAATTTTGAAGAGGTGAAAGATCAATAGAAGAGATATAATTATCCGCTAAATTTAATTTTCTAAGTTTAGAACATTTAGCTAAAGGTTCCATTTCAAGTGAAGTAAGTTTGTTATTCTGTAAAAATATATTTTCAAGTTTTTGACACTTTGATAATGGTGATAAATCGAGATAAGAAAGTTTGTTATTATCTAATTTTAATGTCATAAGATTGGTACACATAGATAAAAACTCTAGATTAATTTCAGTGAGTTTTATATCAGATAAATTCAGTTCAAATACATCTTCACTAATTTCTTTGAAAAAATCCTGTCCCGAATCTCTTTTTCCATGTATTTTAATTCCCATAAGCCACTTAACCTGTTATAGTAATATTTAGTATTAATTTACAAATTTTATAAAGCTTTATTTTGAGGTTTCTTTGTAAAAAAGGAGTTTGTTTTAAATAGTTAATAATATCTAGCCCTTTTCCAAAAAGAATTTCAATCCTAAAATCATAACAAACAAATAAGAATAATATGTTCTTAAAGGAGTGGTTTAATTGGTTGATGACTTAACAGCTGAACAAAAAGAGCTTATGATTTATAGAAAATTGTGCGAAATAGGACTTTCTGGTGGTCCTAAAGAACGAAAGGATGCAATTAAAATACTTGAGGGCATGAAAACTATACAAGCAGTTGATGTTTTACTGACAATCTTTTTACATCATCCAGAGGGGAAACTTGCAGCTGATTTTGATTTACCACGTTCAGAAGCTGTTATGCCACTACTACGTTTGTGGAAGATTGCTCCTGAAAAGATAATTCCCTTCCTACCTAACTTCCTTGGCTATATACGTGAAAGCATGTACATCAATACCAATGATCTTCCTATGGTGTTGGGTGAAATTGGTGATGAGAGATTACAGGAAGTTTTTATTAAAGGATTGAATGCTTTTGATCCTTGTACTCGGGCTGGAGTGCTTTATTGTTTAGCTGATTATCATATCATTGAAAATAACCTCCTCCTTTTAACAGAAGCCTATAAAATTGAAAGTTGTTCATATGTCCAAGAGGAGATTGAATGCCAACTTCTTGCTAATCTTAAAGAAGAACTTGTTGATGTTTTTTTTGATTTGATTAAAAATTTTCGACTTGAAGCAAATGAACACCCTTATTGTTTTGATTCTCTTGAAATCAATATAACCGATGAAATGAATGAAAGATTGCTTCCCTTACTTCTTAAAAGATGGAAAAGAGAAGATAATGAAGCTGTTCGAGAATACATCCTTTTTGTTGTCGAAAATCTTTTTTATAATTATGAAGGTGACATATACAAAATCCTCAACAAAGATGATCTTAAACAATTACAAGAAACGGGGATTCTTAAGAAATAATATTATCTCATCCTAATGGTTTGATTATTATGAAAACACTTTCACATGATACCATCCCTTTTTTTGTTTTTTCTACTCATCCTTTCTTGATCTATATCATTGATAATAAGATACTTGGATTTGATTGTGTATATCGTCCTAGTTATGGCCATGAGAAAGCTTTTCTTCTCTTAACTGAGCTTATGCAATCTGAACAAGCATCAGCTCTTTTGCCGGCTGTTTTTCAACAGCTTTTCAAAGGCAAAAACTATTCTCTAGATAAGAAAGAATTCAAATTATTCGGTTATGAAGAAAAGCAACCATATGGAATAATTGATTGCGTTCGGTGTTTTGATCTAGATATTTCCATTGTTCCTACTCAAGACAAACCTGTGGTCTTCCAAGATATGTCTTTTGAGGGATTCCCCTTAGAGAAAGAACTCGCTCTCTCTTTTGAGGAAGCAGCGATGATTTTAGCGAACATCAGTTCAATCCCCTACCTTTCCTTTTTTGGCTCTCGATTAATCCCCCTTAAAACTAAAGAACAATTAGATGCTCAACTCTCTTTTCCCCATGAGGGATGGCAACCTCCTCTCATTGCTAATAAAACACCATTCAATATGGCTTACAATAAATTTACCATCTATTACTTCAAGTACCTCGAAAAGCTTCTCTTAGAAAAGCAAATCACTCCCAAGCAATTGCTCAATTATAATGGTCTGTTACCATTAGCTTTACTTCTGGAAATTCCACCAGTATTCACTTTTTTGAAGGAAGTCATGGCTACTCTTCTTGATTCTTCAACTGTTCCGTTACCCCAATTAATCCTCTATTACGCTTTTTTTGATTGTGCTTATGACAATATGCGATTCATGACCGACATCCAAAAAGCTACTCTCCTTTTAGACTATCATCAAAAAAATGAAGAATTACTAAAACGATTGCGCGAAAAGCTTTACGTCCTCCTACCCCAACGTGAAGGGTATTGGGAATTACTTATGCGTTTATCATAATATTTGAATTGGTTTTTTCGTTCTCTTCTGATACCTTTTTAGGCGTATTTTTTTATTGTTTCTTGATGTTTATGCCTACTACAGACTCGATACCTCTCTATCTTATGTTAGATGAACCTCTGGCTTTCTATATGTTAAATGATACCTTAATCGGTTACAAAATATATGGTTCGAATGAACACCAACCATATCAGTCTTTCATTTTACTACGCGAATTAATAACAGCTCAACCAAACTCTTCGTTCGTACCCGATTCTTTGAGGAAGTATTTTACCAGTCTACTTTCTACTAATTTCACCTATCCTGATATATGGCATTATATTATTGGAACGAAAATTTATCAAGGTAATAACTTCACGCTAAATTTCTCACTCAATCTTTCAGCACTTCCTCACTTGGTTTATTTCAAAGATTTTTCATATATGTGCAATCCTTTTGATCTTACACTTCAATTCTCCCCTTCTGAAGCTTTTTTCCTTTTAGCTAATATTTGTGCTAATAGTAAAGCAAGTGAACATTGGAGTTTTTATTATCAACAACACTTATCATTTCCTTCTCGTACAGCTCGACAGCAGCTTCGGAATATCTGTATCAACGACCTAATCGGTCCTTCCAAAGTTTTTGTTAACCTCTTTGTTTATGACTATATGGTCTATCTTCGTCAGCAACTTCTTTCTGGAACACTATCCCCCTATGACCTTCTTCGAAACAATGGTTCGCTTATTCTTGCCTTCTTTGGTGACCTTCCTTCTGTTACCGCTTTTCTCCGTTCAATAATGATTGAATTACAAGAAAATCCACTGTTAACTTTCAATCAACAGTTACTCTATTTTACTGCTTTAGAATCTGCTCAAGGACCCACAAAAATAGGCCAAGAAGCCATAGCGTTCTCTCGAGAACACCCAGAAATTATTTCACGTTTGGAAAAACTGCTCTACAAGGAATTTCCTGATTTTCTCAGTCAAATTTAATTGCTAATTTAATATGAATTATATGGTTGAAGTTACCATTTCGTTTTTAATATACTATCTATCTACGACGTTTCCAAATCGAAATAATGCTTGTTGTTATTACTCCAATTGTTATCGGAGTGAAAATCATTACATAAACTATTGTTGGTCTATTGATACCATTCATGGGTAATCCTTCATAATGTATAACAATCACTCCATCTAATGTTGCTGCTAGATAAACAATATTATCTTTAACAGAGATCGATTGCAGATTGATACCAAATAATTCTCTTTTTATCCAGTATTGATCGGTTATTTCGTAAAATTGTCCTACTAGCTTAGGTTCAGTTATTATTGTAACATTAAATACTAATACTCCTTCATCTTCATCTATCATATAACAATAACCATTTTCATAACTAATTCCTTTTCCTCCTTCAAAATAAGGATGATCTGATGTTTGATAAGCTGCCACTTCTTTAGGTTCTGTTAGGTTGCTGATATCTATTATTTTTAATCCATAATTATAAATTGCCAAAAAAGCGTAATTGTTATGTATGGTTATATCATATACTCGATTATAATCACTTGTAAAGGTGCTTAAAAGCTGTAGGTTCTTTGGATCTGAACCATTAATGATATATAATCCATTGTAACTTCCCAAGAAAATTATTTCATCTTTAACTGCTAATCCTCTGATATATTCATTCGAATAACTCAATTCTGTTATTTGGGTAATATTTTCACCATTGGTTACATTCATTATATATAATATTGAATATGGTTCCCACATTCCTGAATAAGCGCTTAGCACATATCCATAAGAGTCACTTATTACCAATTCATTATTTGAAAAATAATAATTGTTATACCTGTAATCATCAGTTATCTTTATTGGATTTTTAGGATTGGATACATTGTAAACTTCAATCCCTTGTCCATATTGATTTACTAAATAAACTAAATCCCCCTGTTTGTCTATACTTGTATAACAGGTTCTTCCGGATAAGTGGTTGCTTAATAATTTTGGTCTTTTGGGATTTTCAACATCTAATATTTGCAATCCATTGTATCCATTTGCTACATAAGCTATTGAATCCTCAACTAGTATTTCTGTTGCTTCTCCACTATCTCGAAAATAACCTACAAATTCAATATTCTGTGGGGGATTTTTAAATTCCATGATTTTAATACCCCCATAAATATCTGCTAAATAGAGGTTATTTTTTAATTGGAACATATTATAATAATATCCAATTAGTGTAAGTTCAGTTATTTTTTGTAGATTAGTGATATTTGTGATATCAAGGATATATAATCCTGAATATTCACACAAAATATACAAGGCTTTTTCATAGATACAGCCATCAATGAAATTGAAACGTGCATCATAATGCCAACTAATTATTTCTGGATGTAAAATATTGGTTATATTTACAAGATATAACCCTTCATCCCAAGCAAAAATATATACAATTTGATCGTTTACATACAATCCGAAACTAAGTCCATCATAAATTTCAAGAGTACTTACAATTGTAATATTCGCTATATTACTAATATCCAAAATTCCCAACTGTCTTCCTACTATAAAAGCATAATTTCCTTGAAATTGTATATCATAGACTCCCCAGTTATCAATACTATGTTTACTTATTTCAATTGGTTCAGCAGGGTTTTGTACATCTAATATTATCATTCCATCATATCCATCCGCAATAAAGATGTTAGTTCCTTTTCCTATCACTCCCCAAGGATTACTGGTATTCTCATAAAAGCCTATTCTTTTGGGGTTTCTCAGATTTGAGACATCAATAATTAACATCCCATCTTGCCATTGTGTAACATATGCAATTTTATTCATGACAAAAATACCATTCGTTTCTGAAGTATTAGTGTAAGCAGCTAAAAATCTTGGATTTGATGGATCTGTAACTTCGAGTATCACTAATCCTCCCCAGCCATCAGCTACATAAGCAATTGTTCTTGTCAATCTTTTTTCTACAAAAACATCATATGAATTACCATAATTTCTATCATACTGACTTAATTTTTCACAATTTTGCTGATATTTTGCCATTGGGTTTGCTTTTGAATTACTATTATAACTAATATAGTTCCCTTTCTCTGAGTTTGCTAAGCTTTCTTTGAGAGTTATATAAACAAAATTCATTGAAAGCATTAAAATAATAACCATTATTATTTTGGTAATCTTTCTTTTCATAGTTTTTTCCTCTTCTCCTGCAGATTTAATATAATCAAACTAGGGATTATGCATATTACTATCACCCCTATTGTTAAGGAAGATTTTTGTGTAGGATAGGGAATCTGTGACTTGGTGTAGTTTGGATAATCTGTATTATCTAGCGGATCGGTTCCTGCCTCTATCTCCTCTGAATCAGTATATCCATCCCTATCTGTATCACTTAAGTATGCTTTTGTTCCTAAATAATATTCTTCTAAATTAGTTAACCCGTCTAAATCTAAGTCTAATTGTGCATCTGTTTTATCTAATGGATTGAGATAATTTTTCACTTCATACCCATCGCTTATCAAATCAAAATCAGAATCATAATAATTTGGATTTGTTCTATAATAACACCACTCATACCAATCATTTAATAGATCATTGTCAGTGTCCTCCTGTAATGGATTACTACCTATCACTTTTATTTCAAAACTGTCCAATAAACAATCACCATCGGTATCACACAAAATGGGATTTGTTTGATAGATCAATTCTTCTGCATCTAACAATCCATCAAGGTCTGAATCGTCCAGTTTCGGATTTGTTGAGTAAAAAAATTCTTCCGCATTAGTAAGAGAATCAAAATCATTATCTAACACACTATCAGAAGAATTTGTTGGATTGAGGTCATATCTCACTTCAAATCCATCGCTCATTGTATCATTATCACTATCTCTATCATATTTGTCTGTAAAGTAAATCTCTTCCTCAAGATAGTCTGCCAATAGATCATTATCAATATCAGTTCCAATAATGGATATGCCTTTTTCCTCGCTAACAACATACACTAAACCCTCTTTACCCAGAAAATCATAATCATACCCCCAGTAATTATATCCATTACTTTTATATCGACCATAAAGAGTAATATTATTAAGGTCTGTGATATTATAAACAATCATCGCCCAGTTTGCTGTTATCAAATAAATTAAATTACTTTCATCACAGCTTAGTCGGTAAACGGTACCTATTTCTATTGCTGATATTTGTGTATATAGCATAGGATTATACACATCACTAATATTTACCATTAGTAATCCTTTCCCATATGCAGCAATAAATAATATATCCTCCTTTAATTCAATGAATTGCATCTGTATATCTTCCCCAAATAGGCCTACTGGCACAATATTACTTTTATCTCTGAGATCTAAAAGATAATATCCCTCTTCTGTTGATAATGCTCCTTTCTCTGTATCAATAGCTATATCATAGATGCTTGATGCTGCAAAATACTCATCTGTGATATAGGGATTATTCTTGTCGGTAATATTAACAATTATAAATCTGTTTTCATCCGCAATATATACATAATCATTTTGTGCAATTAATCTTCTCCCACCACAATTATCAATCGTTTTTATTAGAACTGGTTGGTATGGGTCAGTAATATTCAAAATAACAAGGTGTGAATTATCAATATAATAAGCAAAATGACCCTGTATAGCAACATTCCAAATGCGATGATTTGTTGGGTATATTGATAACAACTCTCTCCTATTTGCATTTGTAAAATTGAAAAATTTAATCCCTGTAAGTGCATCATTAACTATAGCAATACCCTCATCTAGATCCAATTCGTTTGTTTCTGGTATTTGATTTTTATAAAGAAGCACTTCCTTTGTAAGGTTTGTTATATCATAGACCGTTAAAATATTAGTTCGATTGTTGACAAATACGAAATTATTGAACACAATTACTTTATTTATTCTATTATAGTGTGCTCCAATTGTATTGACTAAAATTGGTTCCATTATTGGTGAAAGGTTGAAAATTAGTAGTTGCCAAATATAAGTAACAAAGAGTGTTTGATTTCTTACAAATATATTACTAATTGGATAGCCTAAAAGATAGATATTTATCGAGCGAATGGCGATGACTGAAGGTTTGGTTTTATCGGTAATATCTATGATCATTATAGCACTTCTGCTGGAAAGATAAAGGATATCATTGTCAATAAATAGATCAGTTACTTCTTCGATAAAATTCTTTTCGAATAGTATCTGTAGATTGTTATGATTTGTAGCATTAATAGCGATAATGAAATCTTCTTTAGTTAACATAAATAAGTATCCGTCAGTAACAAACAATTTGATGTATTGTCTTAGTAAAAATAACTCACTCACTATTTTAGGTAATATTGGATTTGATATATCAACAATTTTTAAGCCATCCCAAGTAGATGAAATGTAGAGATAGTTTCCATTTATTGCAAAATCGCTGAAATAATAATAAGGAAAAGTAGTCAATTTTTCTACTTGAGTAAGATTCGTTACATTGTATATATCAATTGAGTTATAGTAATCTATGTATTGGCAATTACTTGAAGCACTAATAAAAGCTAATTCATTTTTCACAATTATTTTTTCTGGTTGATGTTCATTATTATACTTTACATTATAGATTATTTGTGGGGTTTTAATATTACTTATATTATAAATGTAGAAATTATTGTCATCAATTATATAGAGTGTTTTTTCTGTAATTGCAAAATCAGTGAAATCAGTAAAATTACTTTCAAACCAGTGATTGATTAAGGTGTAATTTTTCTCTTGAGGTGAAGAAAGACTTGTAAAAACAGTCTTACTAGTTTCATTTTCTGGTTTTTCCAGTAAAGATAGAGAATCATTTAAAAAAGTATTTTTTTGGTACAAAATGAATGATGAATTTATTAGTAAAATAAAAATAATAAATCGAATACTTATAAAAATAGCTTTTTGCTTATAACCTTCTTTTCCTATCAACTTTTACCCCAAATAATAAGAATCATGCCTTATATTAATCATTTTTTATTGTTTTTAATTTTCAATTTCTTCCAATACATGGTTTTCCTCTCTACTGATACAATTAGATGGGTAGCTGTTTATTTTTTCTTGAAATCTCTGGTCGCTTTTTGCATAGTTATGCAACAGAAACAACAGTTGATTTTATAATAGAATTACTTCTTGTGATTGGTTTTTTTGCTTGTAATTAAAAAACATTAATAAGAATATAATTTATAGTTATTTTATTAGAAATTTCTTTTAAAAATGGTAGTTTAGTAATCTGCTTAAATTTATTGGTCCTAAGGAGGGTATTCACTTTCAAAATGGAAGATACTATAAGCATTGACGGAAGTAAATCTCTACAAACGAGATTGATGAATAAAGAGATTTTTCGTTTCAGTTTACAATATGATGATAAGAAATTTTCACGCAATGGTTTTTTCTTAATAATCCTTTGTTCTCTTTTGGGGGGTGGTCTAGGAGCAATTATAGATTTAATCTATCTCTACTCGGGTATAACTAATGAATATCTGGTATTGGGTATTGGCTCTGGCGTTGGAGCAGGTTTTGGTTTAATTTTAGGTTTATTCCTGTTACTTGCTCTTAAGAGCAGGATGGTGGATAATTTTGGTGCTAGTTATGGCTTGGGTATTGGCACAAACATCTTTATTGGTGGTGTTATTGGAACCCTTTTTGGGGCAATGATAGGCTCTCTTTTTGGTTTAATATTAAAATTGCTTGATTATACTCTTGGTTCATCATTGAACTACCCAGTTTATGGCATGTTAATTTGGATTGCTTTAGGATTAAATACTGGCGTTTTAATTGGAGTAATTGCTAGTTTTGGCGTTAGTGGCACAATATTTGGTGGAATTATTTCTGGTCTTTTAGTGGGGATAATTGGTATGATAGCTATTTTTGGCATTACTGATATTATGATTATAGCTATTGGTGGTGGAGTTGGTATCATTTCAGGAGCATTAATAGGATTATTGATCAAATATAGCATTAATGCCAGCATAGGTAGGCCTGATGTTATTGCTCGTGGGTGGTTTGGGAAAAAACGTGCTGCTACTACTATTGCAGCTACTGCTACAGGAGCAGCAGTGACAACAGCAGGTACTGCTGCAGTGATATATGAAAGGGATCGTAGGAAAAAACAACAAGCATATAGTGGCTGTACCTCCGGCGATTGCGGGAGTGGCTCTTGGGATTGCGATTGCGGGAGTAGTAGCAGTGGGAGTGGAGACTGTGGAGAAGCTGGAGCAGTTATAGGAATTATAATCTTATTCGGAGTTATCATTATATTGGCGGTTGGTTTGATCTATTTATTATCATGGCTTAGTGTAAAAGCAAGTGTGAGATTTGGTTCGGCTGTTAAAAGAGGGGCATTAACAGCTATTAGCGCTAGTTTTTCCATATTTCTAATTATCGGTGCGAATATTGGCTTAACAGAATCTTTCCATAATATCCTTTTCAAGTATAATGTTTTAATTGGAATCGGTATAGGTTTAATTTT